>Ga0302303_10000202_pt1 | contig 60364 bp, 42 predicted proteins | sample III_Palsa_E2_1_FD_194542 | JGI IMG/M metagenome (GOLD analysis project Ga0302303, IMG submission 194542) | Peat permafrost microbial communities from Stordalen Mire near Abisko, Sweden - III_Palsa_E2_1 | ecosystem: Environmental > Terrestrial > Soil > Palsa > Peat permafrost | place: Sweden...
TGCAGGGTTCAAAAGGAACAAGTAATTTAAATTATCAAACTATAAAAAATATAATTATGGCCTGGGTACTTACGCTGCCTGTTGCCATAGCACTTTCGTTTTTGTTGTTTATGCTTTTTCACTTGTGGCTATAGTTTTAACTGCTGGTTTTCAATTATTAGCAATCCTATTTTCATCTGTTATTTTTACATTAGTACAACTAAAACCAATAACATCATGAGAAAAATCTGCACCTGCATTTGCACAGCGCTTTTGCTATTTATTGGCCTTTGTAGTGAGGCTCAACTAACACCTCAACCCAGTTCTACCCAAACTATTATACAGGATTTCGGATTGGGAAAGACTAAATTGATTTATTCTCGCCCCAATGTAAAAGGACGAAAAATTTTTGGTGGCATGGAGCCTTACGGAACAGTTTGGCGCACCGGTGCTAACTCGGCCACGGTAATAAAATTTACCGACGATGTAACGATGGATGGACATAAGATCCCGGCGGGAGAATATGGACTGTTTAGTATACCGGGTGAAAATGAGTGGACAATCATCATCAACAAACAACCTAACCAGTGGGGCGCTTACACCTATAAACAATCAGATGATTTTATACGATTTACCGTAAAGACGGAACACCTGGCTGCTTTAACCGAAACAATGACCCTTAATTTTACCGATGTAACACCCACAAACTGTAATTTACAAATGCGGTGGGAACATAGCGGTTTTACCATACATCTAACCACTGATATTGATGCGAAAGTAATGGCCAGGATTGACTCAGCCATGAAAACAGACAAAAAACCTTATTATGATGCACTGATTTATTATTACAATAATAATAAGGATATGAAACAGGCATTGGCCTGGGCCAACGAGCTGGAAAAAGACAAGGACTTCCCACCATTTGTGCCTAAGTTATGGAAAGCACGTATATTATTGAGGCTGGGCGATAAAGCTGCGGCCATTGCTACAGCCCAACAAGGCGCAAAATTTGCAGCCGACATGAAAACAACTGAATATGTACGTTTGAATAACGAGGTAATTGCGCAGGCAAGTAAGTGATAGTGTAGTTTTTATCTAAGCAGAAAGCCTTTTAGCGTATTGCTGAAAGGCTTTCTTATTTGCAGAAGCAATAGGTCAAACTATTATCTTTTGGCCATTACTCTTAACGTTGACTTTGCCCTAAAATACTGGCAAATTTGTCTGCATAATCCTTATACTGGGCGGTAAATTTGCCCGACAATGTATTTTGATGGGCATCTTTGGTAAACTCTGCCAGTGCGCCTATCATTTGTACGCCATAACTAACGTCATTCGGGTTTAATTGATCGCTGTTACTTTGTAGCAGGTTATAATTATAATCCAGCTGATCGGTAATAAAATCATCAATATCGTTAACAAATTTATCACCCAAAACAACGTCATTGAGTTTATATGAAATTTGCGCGAGATAAAGCTTTCGTCCTTCCAATTGAATAAATGGATTCAGGTCAGGCATTTCCTCATCAAATTTCTTTAGCACATTTAACGCCAAATCCGGGCGATTTTCAGCCATCAATCCCTGGGTCAAATCCATAAAAGTGGTTAGTATAACCGGATAAAACATCGTAGTTGATTCATGATCCAAATATTTGGCGGTTTTAAAATTACCCCATTTAAATTTGTTCATCACGTTATCATACATTACCATCGTATTCGTCTTATCTTCCTGGTTTTTATTAGCCGTATCAGGTGTAAATGGTATTAAGTGGTAAGTAAAACCTTCTTTGTATAAATAGGGCTGCAGGCCTATCAAATTTTCGGAACTTACGGTTACTGCAAAGCAAATAGGGCGTTTCCAGTGGTTGTGGGATAAAATATCAATCAGCGCCAGGTTTTCCTTGGTTACATACTCCGGTGTAAACTTAAATTTCATGGTATCGGTCAACCTGCTGCGCTGGCTATCGGGCACTACACCGTTTTTAATAACTTCATCTTTATTAATGGTTATTTTAAAGTTTTTGGTAGGCAGATAATTAAGGTTTTCGCCGTTTTGATACTGCACCATGGTAGCCGGGTTATCTGATGATATAAAATCAAACACATCGCTTAGCTCGGTAAAGCCGGGGATCTTCCGGTCATCATAATAAATCACATCGCGCACGCCATCCTCATATTTTTCGTAAGGCATGGTAATCGGTAATGGCTCCGCATCATTCATCTTATGCGTCATTTGCTTAATGTACCAGCTTCCCGAAAACAGGCTCAGGTTCACAATGCGCACATCCGGCCGTATGCCTTCCACTTCCTGATCGTACCAAACCGAATAAGTATCGTTATCGCCATAGGTAAACAAGATTGCATTTTTAGGGCATGATATCAAGTAGTTATAAGCCATGTCATGCGGTGTCATTTTGGTAGATCGATCATGGTCTTTCCACTCTTCTTTAGCCAATACAACCGGGCCAGCCAATAAGCAAACCGCAGTAGCTGTGTAGGCTGCGATTTTGGCGTTGAGTTTTTTACTCAACAGATCGGCAATTGCAATTACGCCTAAACCTATCCAAATAGCAAAGGCATAAAAAGAACCCACGTAACTATAATCACGCTCGCGGGGCTGTATATTGGGTTGGTTTACATAAACAACAATAGCCAAACCTGTAAAAAGCCATAGTAAGGTTACCACGATAGCGTCTTCCCGGCGGCGGTTAAAGTGGAATACCAAACCGAACAACCCGATGATTAAAGGCAAGGCAAACAAAGGCGTATAAGTGATACCCTCTAATGGCCTTGATGGATCGCCGCCAACAACAGATCGAGGCAAGTGCTTACCCCCATCCAGTATCCCCGACGTCCAATTACCATCAATGCCATTCATATCAGCTTGTCCATCGGCATCGCTGTAGCGGCCCACAAAATTCCAGAAAAAATAGCGCCAATACATCTGGTACACCTGCCAGGTGAACATGAATTTAAGATTATCCGAAAAAGTAGGCGCCTGCCCATCAGATAAGCGTAACCAACTGGTATAAAACTGTACGACACTTGCATGATCCTGGTCGCCTTCGGCCAAGTACATGCGGGGTAATATGGAATTGTGATCGTATATTATTTTTTGCTTTTTACCGGCAACTTCATAGTTTATTTTTCCCTTGCGATAGATGTTTCCACCTTCGGTTTGATCAATAGGCTTAGCATCAAAATATGGCCCGTACAATAAAGGCGTTTCGCCGTATTGCTCGCGATTTAAGTAGCTGTTCAGGATGAAAGCATTATCGGGATGATTATTATCCAGATCGGTATTAGCAGTAGCCCTGATGGGGATATAAGCAAATGAACTGTACCCTAAATAAATAAATGTACAGCATAAAAACGCCAGGTTTAGCATCGGTTTTTTATATTTCACGCTGTAATACAAGCCGGCCACTAATACAGCTATCAGCAATAAAAGAAATACCGCAGCGCCACTGCCGAAGCCCATACCCAACGAGTTCACAAAAAACAAGTCGAAATATGCAGCGCCTACAACCGTGTAATTCCGGATGCCATATTGGATAAATACCAGAATAACGATACCCACTAAAACGGCTAAAATGCTCCTTTTTAAATTGATGTTTTGGCCCCTGCGCAAATAGTAAACCAGGGCTAATGCTGGTATAGTTAATAAGTTTAATAAGTGGATACCAATGGATAAACCTATCACATATGCAATAAATACGATCCATTTATCAGCATCTGGCTCATCGGCATGGGCATCCCATTTCAATATCGCCCAAAATACTAACGCGGTACAGCATGATGACCACGCGAATACAATGGTTTCAACAGCGGAAAACCAAAAGGTATCGGTATAAGCAAACGCCAAAGCGCCTACCAAACCTGCCCCCATAATCATATATAGTTTTGATTGATCGGCGTTTTCATTTTCCTTATAACCTAACAGCTTTTTGGCAAGCGCAGTTATCGTCCAAAACAATAGCATAATGGTACCACCGCTGGCCAATGCCGAACCCATATTGGTGTAAAACGGCACTTTAGTGTTATTGCCCATTGATAACAGCGAGAATGCTTTACCAAGCATGGCGAAAACCGGATAACCGGGCTCATGAGCAACCTGCAGGCGGTATGCGCAGGAGATAAACTCGCCGCAATCCCAAAAGCTTACGGAGGGCTCTAAAGTGAGGATATAACTGATTGAGGCGATAACAAAACACAGCCAGCCTAATAAATTATTAATTCTTTTGTATTGCATGATATAAGTTTCGATATGTAAATATCATACTTATGTACAGCATGCTGTAAACCAATAAGCTACTTTAACATTCTTTAACACAAAAGTGTAAAGCGCAATAGTTTAACATTGTAGGTTTGTGTACTTATCAATTATTAAATGGTAAGAGTTTAAAAGCAAAAAAAGTCCCAAACAGCGATTGTGAGGGACTTTTTATTTTTTAGATGAGAATATTATCTCATTATTTACCTTGTTGGTTATAACCCCAAATCGGCGGTGCATCGCCGGGCTTAGTGCCCCAGTTTTTGTTAGGTTTTGAACCCATTATAAAATCAAGTTTACCACCATCCATAATGTCCTGCTGGGTAATGTAGGTTTTGTTGTAAGCTGCGTCATTCAATTTTACCGATTGGATATAGCAATTTGCTGGCGAACTGTTTTTAACCGTTACCGTAAAAGTTTTGCCGTTGCTTAATTGCATAACCGCATCTTTTAATATCGGCGAGCCGATGGCATAAATACCATTTGCCGGATTCACCGGGTAAAAGCCCATCGCGCTGAAAGTATACCATGACGACATCTGACCGCAATCCTCATTTCCCTGGTAGCCGGAAGATGAGTTGTTATACAATTCATTCAAAACTTTAGCCACATAAAACTGGGTTTTCCATGGCTGGCCTGAGTAATCATACAGATAAGCAATATGGTGACTCGGTTCGTTTCCATGCGCGTACTGGCCGATAAATCCCGAAGCGTTACCGTTTACATCACCCGGCTTGTTAGCTAAAGTAAAGAAGGTATCCAGCTTTGCTGAGAATGATTTGTCGCCGCCCATTAAATTAATCATATCAGGAACATTTTGCGGTACATACCAATTGTATTGCCATGCATTAGCCTCGGTATACGGACTACCGCCATTGCCACCATAATCTAACGGGTTGAACGGCGTTACCCACTTACCGTCTTTATTCCTTGCCTGGAAAAAACCTGTTTTAGGATTATATAGATTTTTATAAAAGGCCGATCTCTTCATAAAATGTTCGTAGTCGGCTGTTTTGCCTAGCTTTTTAGCCAGTTGCGCTACGCACCAATCATCATAAGCCATTTCAACCGTGATAGATACCGATTGCGACTCCACATCTTCAGGGATATAACCATATTTTTCCCAGGCAGTAAAAGGTGAGCCCGGGTGATCTGTAGTTGATGATGCTTTTACAGCCTGATAAGCTTTCTCCACATCAATGCCCGGGATGCCTTTCAATATAGCATCAACAATAACAGGGATAGCGTGGTTACCAATCATACAGTAATTTTCATCGCCCCATAATTGCCATATCGGCAGGTAGCCGTACGTATCATATTGCCTGATCATGCTATTGATGAACGCGGCATCTTTTTCAGGCTGAATAAAAGTATACAACGGGTGTGCTGCCCGGTAAGTATCCCATAATGAGAAGGTAGAATAATGTGCTTTATCAGGCGCATTGCCAATAGTTAGGTCTGATGCCTGGTAATCGCCATTTACATCCGCCACATTATTTGGCTGCGTAAAGGCGTGATATAAGCCGGTGTAAAAAATCTGCTTTTGTGCTAATGTTCCGTCAATCTTGATTTTTTCCAGTTCAGTTTCCCACTGGTTTGCACTTTGCTTGCTTACCTGGTCAAAACCCCAACCCGGTAATTCGGTTTGCATATTTAAGCGGGCGTTTTGCACACTTACTGGTGATAGAGCTACTTTCACCAAAATCTGCTCGCCATCACTTGTATTAAAGTTTAGCGCTGCCCTTAACGAAGTGCCATTGATGATCGGCATATTTTCGATAGACCTGCGGCCATTAGCCAGCACGGTGCTGGTGAATGGTTTAGAAAACTCTGCGTGGAAATACACTTTACGCAGCTTAGCCCAACCGGTTATAATTCTATACCCTTCAATCGTAGTATTATTTACTACCCGTATCTCTGCACCAATAATGCGGCATTCCCAGTAGGTCCGTTTTTTATCTAATGAATGGTTCAGATCAATAATAACGTGCGCGCTATCACTTTTGGGGAAAGTATAACGGTGCACACCCACGTGCGAAGTTGAAGTCAACTCGGCATTAATACCATAATCCTGCAGCATTACCTGGTAATAACCCGGCCTGGCTGTTTCCTGCTTATGCGAATAGGCAGACCGGTAACCGCTGCCTTTAACATCAGCCTTACCCGGGTCAAGCTTTACTTTACCGATGGTAGGCATCAATAAAACATCAAACAGATCGGCTACACCAGTACCACTTAAATGGGTGTGGCTAAAGCCAACTATCGTTTTATCATTATAATCATAACCTGATGCCGGGTCATCCGGTGCATCACGTGTATCCGGACTTAATTGCACGAAGGCAAACGGGGTTGTCGGACCCGGAAAATTACTGCCCGAAAGGCTGTTGGTATCAACCGCGCCTGTTCCTATAAACGGGTTTACATATTGAATTAGATTAGCCGGTTTACTTTGCGCAAATAACAATTGCGACGAAAGCATGAAGATTGCTAAAAGGATTTTTCTCATGGTGCAATATTAATTAAATATTTCAAATAGCTCTTTATCAAAACGCTATCATCCGAATCATTTTCAGATAAATATTAAAACTAAAAAATCACCTGTCAAATCAATAGCTGACTTACAATTTCAAAAAATACAGTTAGGTTAATTTTTAAATTTTGTACTCCTGATTCTTCCAAGAATTGTAAATATTTGCTGATTAATAAAATCCACGGAAGGTTTTCGCTCATATTCACGCTCAATCTCGGTAAGTATTTCACAAAGTTCATTAAATACAATGCCGTCAAGTACTGGGTTATCATCTAATTGATGGCAATCATTTACACCTATCGTTTTACTTAAATAGTAAGTTTTAACATTCAAGAGTACACTATAGATAAACTTGTCGGGATAGTCTTTAGTTATTCTCGCAACGGAAAAAAAATAACTCTGGTTATTGATATTAACTGGGATCATGCTACAAATAAATTAAAGACGTGGAACGGAAAGGTAATTATGCGAGGCAGAACCACTTTAGGCGATTCCATTTTTACCAAGTATATTAATTCAACGCAGTACAATAGCTTATGTTTCATTTAATTGGCAATGAAACATAAGTACAATAGCAATTGATTTTATTAATAACTATTAAGGCTTTTAATAAATGCCACCAGCTCCTTTTTTTCTTTTATGGTTAGATGTAATTTGTCTGTAGCCAGGGTTTGGTTAGGTACTTTTAATCCTGAGCCGATGCCACCGCCCTGATCGTAAAAATCGATCACTTCATCCAAAGTTTTAAATACACCATTATGCATGTAAGGCGCGGTTAAAGCGGCATTGCGTACGGTAGTAACTTTAAAAGCGTGCCGGTTGAATTCCATCGGCTGAATTCCAAATAAACCCTGATCGGGATCTATACTCTTACCGCCTTTTATTTTCGGTACGCCAATTACTTCGGCATCCATTTGCATATATCTGGGTGGTAAAGCTCCGTTGAATAAAGGTAAATAATGACAGGTTGAGCATTTGCCTTTGCCCATAAATACATTAAACCCGTTTATTTCCGCTTGATTTAAAGCTTTCTGATCACCTTGCATATAAGCATCAAACCTGCTATTTAATAAGGTGAGGCTGCGGATATAACCGGCAAGCGTATTCATCACTTCGGCGGTATCAATAGCCGTGCGCCCCTTTACCAGGAAAGCCTCAGCAAATGACCTTCTGTATGACACATCTTTCCAAAGTTTTTTGATGGAGATTTGCATATCGCCATGCATTTCATCGCGGTTGTTTACCACATCGGTTATCTGATCTTCCAATGATGTTGCCCGCAGATCATAAAACTGTGCCGGTTGCAGCGCGGCGTTGATGAGTGTCGGCGTATTCCTGGCGATCATTTTTTTGCCGGTGATATCCAGATTTTTCACCAGTCCATCCGTAAAAGCTTTGTTGGGTTGATGACAGGAACTGCAACTACGTGTAGCTGTGCCGGAAAGTAACGGATCAAAAAAAAGTTTTTTGCCCAGGGCTATCTTTAACGCAGTTGCTGAATCTTCCGGGGCATCAGTATAAGCGTTGCGGTTAAAAGCATTTGCATCAAACAGAGTCGCTGCATCCTGATTCAACAGGCGATTGTATCGAACATCCGGCAAATGCAATTGTTGGTGCAAGTGCGTTAGTTGCCGGGTTAGCGGGTTAGCATAACAGATAAGGAATTTCGCCCGATTAAAGCGGTTAAAAGTAATAGGCAGCGATAAGTAATTTATTGCTTGCTGAAATTTGCCCGATAGATTACCATTGTCTGCATAATGCATCGTTACCTCTTGCGAACTACTCAACGCAGCTGCAGATTCCGCAAAACAATTACGGGCAATCGGGTCGTCAAAATCATTCAGGCCTAATGTCTCCACGCGAAATACTTCCAGCTTTAACGCATCTAATATTTGCCAATCCTGCAATTGGGCATGGTTAAAGAAATCACAGTATTCGGCAGCATTTGTGGCCAGGCTTGCCAGTAAAACTTTGTATTGTTTTTTTGAGGATCGATTAAAACCGGGGAATAACAATTGTTCGATAACCTGCAAGCCGTCGGGTTGGATGACTTGTCCGCTCAATTCAGTTTCAGGCACAGGTGGCCCATTGACCAACTTTGTTGTGATCGGATCAAAGTATTCCGCTGCCCACTCAATGCGTTTGTAGGTTAACCGTACTTGCTTAAACTGTTGCTGAAGGATACTGGTATGCGCAGCGTCAACAGGTATCACCTGCAATCGGTTAACCGCAGTTAAAAAGCTATTTGCCTGCAATACCAGTTTATCATGAATAGCTTCGGATGCAGTTGGCTGCCCGTGCCGAAAAGCAAACAGGCTGCTCACCACAATGGCAAGCAGCCCGGCAGCTATAACTTTAAAAGTTGAACGCATTGCTCAGCGGATCGGCATGCTGGTCGCGGCTGTTAAGCGGTTGCAGTCCCCATCTTTTTTCAATAAAGGCTAATATACTTACCGTTTCATAATTGGTATGATCCACATAACCCTTTTTAGCAAATGGTGAAATAATCAGTGCCGGGATACGTGAACCCGGGCCCCATTTATCAATTACCGGAGGGGCGATATGATCCCAAAAACCGCCGTTTTCGTCATAAGTTAAAATAATCACAGTATTCTTAGCATCCGGGCCATTCAACACTGCTTTAATCAGTTCTACGGCATGACTTTCGCCACCTTTAACCGTAGATTGTCCCGGGTGCTCATTTTCTAAACCGATAGGTTTAACAAATGATACAGCAGGTAATGTACCATTTTTAGCAGCTGCTAAAAATTCGGTTTCATCCCTTAAATGTTTTTTTCTTTCTTCGGTACCTTCGGCATATCTTGTGAAATAAGCGAATGGTTGATGGTGATAAGTAAACGATGGATCGGGTTTACCTGCTACCGCGTTATCCCATCCGCCTGAATACCATGCCCAGGAAATTCCTTTATCCGAAAGCCTGTCGCCAATGGTAGGGTTAGTTTGGTTAGGCACTAAATTGGCTACATTATCGCCTTCGGGATGCAGGTTTACCGAGTTGGCTGTATTAACGGCATAACCGTCAGGTGTTACCGTTCCATCCTTAATCAATCTACCTGATGCATCAAATTGTGCTTTAATATTATCAGGTGCATCAGGGAATACCGGTGATGCCGCAGCAATTAACCATTGATGATTCAGGAATGATCCGCCAAATGCACTATGGAAAAAGTGATCGCAAAGTGTATATTGTTTAGCCAGCTCATAAAGCGGCAAATCTTTGGTTACGTAGTAACCCATTGTAAAGCCTTTGGTATAATTATAAAGCGCGAACTTATCCATCTTGCCGCCATCTATCTGTAATTGCTCCTGGTAGTACCGGTGTGTTACATCCGGACTAACCTGATCGGCAGCTACAAATTGATCGATATTAAAATAGGTATTTGGCAAATTAGTTGGGAAAGCGCTGCTGCGCGGAACGGGTGGCAGCGATGTAAAAGGTTGTCCATTTGCATCTAGCTGAATAATATTACCTGTTTTGGCATCCGATAAGCCATCCGCACCGGGGAATTGCCCGTACAAGTTATCAAAACTATGGTTTTCCATGTAGATAACCACCACGTGCTGCACCTGTTTGATAGATGGCGGCTCGGGTGCGCGAAAGGCTGAAATCGCAATATAAGTCGCGACAGCTAAACCTGCCGAAACAAACAGGAGTTTATTGCTGGAAGATTGTTTTTTCATGGTAGATAGTTAACGCCCAAAGTTATTGCTTTTCTGCCTTTAATTTACTTTGTCACAGGATTTTTGTATCGACGAAAAGGGATTGCCCAAAATATTTATTTCGCAACCAAAGCCTCACCCTCAAATACCACTCCCGGCCAGCCGTGAGCCATAAATTGCCTGATGTTTTGATGATCTGCCCCATCAGGATTAGCCAGTACAGACTGATAATGCTCAGCAAACAGATAAAGCGTGTCTTCGGCACTTAGGTTGTTTAGTTTAGCAAAGGCGAACACTTTAGCACTGCCTTGATTTTGTGTCGCTTCGTTATAAGCATCCCCGTTTTTAAATGCAGTTGGCTGATGCTTGTAATAGGTTTCGATAAAACCGATAACATCATTAAATGCAATTGTATTTTCTTTTAAACCTGTGATTAAAGCGGATAGTTGTTCTTTCATTTTCAGAATAAATATGATGGGCACAATTATCGTGATTTACCGGGAATCATCCTAAAGCAAGGCGGCTAATTATTTACCCTTCAAACTAAGCACATCTTGTCAAAAGATAATTGTTTTTTTGCATTCTGCATATTTGGTGCAAGTATTTTATAACTTACTTTACCAATTATCTATTTATGAAAACTCTTGCCTCTGCTTTTTTATTAATCGTGCTGTTTAGTACCTACTCAAATGCCCAAACCCCAGTTATGGTTAATGGCGCTTTAAAGGTTAAGCATGGCCGGATTGTTAACCAAAACGGCGTTCCGCCACAGCTACATGGGGTTAGCTTTTCGTGGAGTATATGGCAGGGCCAGAAATTTTACACACCCGCCGTGGTTGATTGGCTGGCAAGCGATTTTAAAATATCTATTATGCGGGCAGCTATGGCCGTACAGCCGGATAGCGGCTATTTGCAGAAACCTGAAATGCAGGTTCAACTCATACAAAGCGTAGTTGACGAGGCTATTAAAGATGGCATATATGTTTTGATAGATTGGCATGATCATCATAGTAATTTACATGTCGCGCAATCCAAAGCATTTTTTGCGATGATGGCGAAGAAATATGCGGGTGTACCTAATGTGATCTATGAGATTTGGAATGAGCCTGAAGCCATCAGCTGGGATACGGTGAAAAATTATGCCCTGCAGATCATCCCCGAAATCAGGAAGTATGATCCAAATGGTCTGATCATAGTAGGCAGTTCGCATTGGGACCAAGATGTAGATATTGCTGCCGCTGATCCTGTAACCGGCTTTAGTAATATCGCTTATTCGTTCCATTTTTATGCATCTGATCCTAATCATCAACAACAGCTCCGTGACAAGGCCGATTTGGCAATCAAAAAAGGCTTACCACTTTTGGTTACTGAATGGGGTGTAGGCGAGGCCAGCGGCGATGGCAAATTTGATGAACAGGAAGTGAATGCCTGGATGCAATGGCTCACCAAAAACAAACTATGCTGGACCAACTGGAATATCACCGACAAGCACGAAACAACTGCATTATTACTGCCCGGGGCATCCGTTAATGGTGGTTGGACCACCGATCAACTAACCCCTGCCGGTAATTATATCCGAACGGAAATAAGAAAATTAAACACGAAATAGGCTTTCTACTTCACATCTATCCGTTGTATATCTGCTGCTTTCAAATCATTTGTAAAGCCAATACCGTCTTCTACTTTTACTGGATAGGCTTGGGTATTATTGGGAGCACCTGTGCCTTTAAATTCAGCAATGGTCAGATCTTTAAAATGATCAACCTCAATACCATTCGTTAACCATGGCATGCGTGGGTTTGCCCAGGTTAGTTGAAAATCCCTGATCGCTAAACCATCAACATACTCAGCCAAAAATCCTGGGATGTTACTTTTGAATAGGCCTTGCTTAATATCAAGGCAACCGCGTAGATCGATATTGCCACCCGCCACATCATTCAATTTACTATCAGTAAATTCAAAACGGATATGGTTAAATGAGATATCCTGCAAAACACTTTCCTTACTACCATAAAGCAGGATGCCGTTTTCGCCTTTACAAATGATATTGTTGAATGTAACATGTTTGATCTCGCCTAATTTTACTCCCGGTTTGCCGCGCACTGCAGATATGTGAATTGGTTCGGCATTACCCCACCAATCGCCGGTGCGTAAATGGGTTTCGATATAAATATTGTTAAAACTGATATTTTCCAACGAGCCCTGATCGCGCAAAAAGACACCTATCCCTCTTGTTGAATTGGTGATGTTGACGTTGCTGATCTGTATATTTCTAACCGTATTTTGATCCAAATAACCTATCCTGATAGCGCTTGATGACGATTGCAGGTTACAATTGCTCACGATAATATTTTCGGATACATGATGCAGATGTTCAAACCCCGGGATCTCAAAATGGTGATCGAACCCGGTTATGGCGAAACAATCATCGCCACTACGGATATCGCAATTATTTACAATAACGTTGGTGCAGCTATTGATGTCGATGCCATCCGCATTCGGCACCAGTAAGCTATTCCAAAGGCGGATACCATCAACCTTTACCGCATCGCAATCCGCGAAATGCATGCACCAGAACGGGGCATTGGTTATAAAAACATCTTCAATAGTAACCCGTTTACAATTACTGAAAACAAACATCTGGTAAGGGCGATCTTTAGGCACCACCGGCCCATCACCGATGCCGCTTGATACATGCCTGAAGTTGTTTCCTTGCCTGCTGTATTGGGTAGTTATACTATCCAGTTTCTTGGCTTTATCCAGCTCAAAAAATGGGGTACAATTACCATCAATTTGTCCCTGCCCGCTAATGCTGATGTTCTCTGCATCCTGCGTAAAAAACATCCCGATATGGATAGGCACGTAAGGGGTATCGGGTTTGTAAGGCTCGTAATCGTTTAAGTTAGCACTTCCGCGTAATATGGCTCCGCTTTGCAGGTATAAGTGTACATTGCTTTTTAGGTGTACCGTTCCGATCAAAAAAACGCCTGTAGGTATAACCACATCGCCGCCACCATTGGCATTGCAGGCATCAACAGCAGTCTGCAATGGTTTTGTGCTAACGCTTGATGAATTAGCAACCGCGCCAAAATCGGTTATGTTGTATTGTTTTAACTGCGCAAAACAGGATGCTGCTATTAGGACAGCCATAGCAGTAGAAAATATTTTTTTCATATTTGGGTATAATTTCTCTCTTTGTTGAGATATAAATCGGTTTATTAGCGTTTGATAACGCAAGGCTAATATAGCTGATGTACAAAAATTACCACCCTAATGGTAAAATAGTGTCATTAATTGCGATAAAAATACAAGTCTTTAAAAAAGTATAAATCCTATATTTCCTTCGGGTAAAAGCCGGGGCTTTAAAGCTGCTATACTACTTAAAAATAGGTTGTTACCTTTATGCTAATGAAAAAAATCATCACCGCTGCACTTACAATTGCCACCTGCTTTTTATTGGGGAATAACGTATACGCCCAAAAGAGTACCGTAACCCAGGTTAAATTAACCGATTTCGATCTGCAATCCAGCTATTTGATCAATGAATCGGGCAGTACCTTGTCTACCGCTAACTATAAGCCAAGAGTTTACTGGTTTCCGGTAAAAGTGCCGTCAACCGTGCTTACCGGCCTGGTTGCTAATAAGATATATCCGTCGCCTTATTTAGGGTTGAACAACATGCTTATCCCCGATGCATCCGACAAATTCAATAAAGAATATAATTTAGAGCAGTACAGCTTTATCCCAAATCAACCTAATCCATGGAAAAAACCTTATTGGTACCGCACCACTTTTAAGGTTGCCGCGGCGGATAAAGGCAAGGTCTTTCAGTTGATATTTAAAGGGATAAATTACCGTGCCGCGGTGTGGGTTAACGGCAAGCAAATTACTGATTCTACCCAAATGGCAGGCATGTTTGCTGAATATAGTTTGGATGTAAGCAAGAACATTATTGCCGGTGGCGAGAATGCCCTTGCTGTGAAAATATATCCATTAGATGAACCCGGCTTTCCTGATAAAGAGCAATTGGAAGCTATGGGCCCATTCTATTTAAATGGTGGCCCAACCGGCGATATCGGCAAGAATGTAACTATGTTGTGCTCGGTAGGCTGGGACTGGATTCCGCCTGTGCGCGACCGTAATATGGGCATTTGGCAACCGGTTTACCTGCGCACAACAGGCGCGGTAACTATCGGTCATCCGCAATTAAAAACTGATCTGCCTAATTTGCCTGATACCAGCACAGCCAAATTATCATTGAATTTAACGTTGACCAATCATACCGGTGACACGAAAAAAGGTACACTAAGCGTAAGTATCAAACCTGAGAATTTTGCCGGTAATACAGTGGCTTTTAGTAAGGCTGTAAGCGTTGGCGATAACTCGTTTAAGCAGGTTGGCTTTAATGCTGATGAAGTAAGCCAGCTACTGATCCACCAGCCAAAGTTATGGTGGCCCAATGGCTATGGCAGGGCGAATCTATATCGCATCAGCCTGAAATATACTGATAATAATGGCGTGAGCGATGATACCACATTTGTATTCGGTATCCGCACAGTGGCTTCAACCTCAACTGATGTAAATGGCTTTAACCGCAGAGATTTTTATGTGAATGGCAAACGTGTGCACTTGGTTGGCGGCGCCTGGGTACCAGATATGATGGTGAACCGCGATTCGGCCCGTTATGATTATGAGATGCATTTGTGCCGTAATGCCAACGTGAATTTAGTACGCATTTGGGGTGGTGGCGTTACCCCGCCCGATGCTTTTTGGGATGCTGCCGATAGGTACGGCTTAATGGTATGGTCGGACTTTTGGGTTACCGGCGATACACAAGGTGAATTTAAAGGTTCGCCAGATTGGCCGCTTGAAAGCAATGTTTTTGTGAAAAATGTAGTAAGTACCATTTACCGGGTACGCAACCACCCAAGTTTATTGGTTTGGACAGGCGGTAACGAAGGCCATGCCCGTAAAGAATTGTATTACGTTATGCGTAATAATGTGATCGCATTGGATGGCACCCGTCCGTTTATTCCAAGCTCATCCGGTTTTGCCAAATTGCCTGCGGGATGGGATGGCGCTTATCCCGACAACAGATCTTCGGGCGTTTATAGTGGTGGCCCATATGCCTGGAAAGATTCAAAAGAATATTACAAACTAGCCGATGCAGGCAAGGATTGGGTGTTTAAGGATGAAACCGGCATTCCATCGCAACCGCCATACAATACGCTGGCAAAAGTGGTTACCAATTTAACCTGGGACACCAAATTGCCTTTCCCGCTTAACAATACCTGGGGTTACCATGATGCCTGTACAGGTGCAGCGCAATACGACCAGTATTATAAAGAAATGGCTAACCGCTATGGGCAACCCAATACCATGGTAGGCTTCTCTGACAAAATGCAGTTAATGAATTACACCGGATATCAGGGTATTTTTGAAGCCGACGGACATAAACTAAATGAAACCGGCGGTGTAATGCTTTGGAAGTTAAACTCAGCACTACCAAGCGTTGTCTGGCAAATATACGACTGGTATTTAGAGCCAAATGCCGGTTATTATGCTATGCAAAACGCCTGCGAGCCTATCCACATCCAGTTTAACCAGGATGATTCAACAGTAATGGTTATTAACCGCACCTTTAAAGGTACAGGCAGCTTAACTGCACAGGCTGATGTTTATTCGATTAATAGCAAATCGTTATATCATCGCACAGCAAGTATAAGTGTGAATACAACCGGCACATCTTCGGCAATGTCATTAAAACCTGTTTTGGGTGATATAAAAGAGTTTTGTTTTGTGGTGTTAAAGCTTACTAATTCGGCAGGCACCGTAGTTTCCACCAATACCTATTGGATGCAACCAAACAACGATTACAAGACTCTGAATGCGATGGATAATGCAAGAATAAGCACCAAACTCATCAAATCAGAAAAAGGCTATAAAGAGAATAAATATACCATCCAGATAACCAACACCAGCAAGCAGCTTGCATTTTTTGTTCGCCCACAATTAACATTGGGTGGCGAAGAAATAATGCCATCATACTGGTCGGCAAATTATTTTAGCCTTTCACCCGGCGAAAGCAGAATGGTAACCGTAACTGCGCCCAAAGCAAAATTAGGCAGCCAGTCACCGGAGATTGAGGTTGATGGATGGAATGTGAAGAAGGAAGTGATTCCGACGATGTAAATATCTAAACAACATTGATCCCTTTCTCCACGCGTCCAATCCCCGACTTACAGAGGCACTCTGCAAGTCGGGGATTCTTTTCTTGTTTAAACATTATTCCACCTTGTCATTCTGAACGCAGTGAAGAATCTATCCACATCGAAAGCAGGATGCAAGTCGCATAAGCTAGTTTACAGATTCTTCACTGGTTTCAGAATGACAAGTGCTTTTATAAAGGATTTATTACTGCTACTCTACAGGCGGAATATATTTCCCATAAACTGCTAATGGTGTCAATCGATTCTGGAACATAGTGTGCTCATCTTCGGAAAACTTCTTGAAATCACCGGCACTTACCTGGCCGGGATATGGCGCATAAAAGTGGGTAGTTTTCCAGTTGCGCCAAACAAGCAGGAATGACGTTTGCGGATACTTTCGTAATTTTGGCAATAATACACCCGTCCAAAAATTTGCTAACGGGATGCCTTGATAACCCGTTTCAGCAACGCAGGCAAGCTTATGGTGTTCTTTGGCAATTCCCAGTTGCAGGCCCATGCGCTTATCTAAATTGTAGGCGTAATCTTTAACACTGTTGTAAACGTAATTGTCAAAGCCAATCACATCTACATAATCATCACCCGGGTAGCGGGCTAAAAAATCATCTTTGGTATTAAAATCGGCTACCGAATACACGATTAGCATGTTATGCATTTGCTTGGTATTGCGCAAATAGTCAATGGTGAAACGCCAAAGAGTTTTAAATTCTTCGGGCGTGCAAGTATTTCTGCACCACCAAAACCAGTTGCCGGTAAGCTCATGAAACGGACGAAACAGAAAAGGGATCGGTTCGCCTTCGGGGCCTTTTAAAGTTTTGGCATATGCCGCAATATTATTCAGATACTTTACATAAACATCATGATGTGAACCACCGGGAAGAATATCCGCAACGCTGTTATGCGTAGTATCCCATGCCGATTTACCATTTGATGGATTATCCACATGCCAGCAAAACTCGTTAATTCCGCCACGATCATATGCTTCTCTAACCAGTTTACGCTGGCGTTTAAACGGATGCCCATTGATGTCGCTATCGCGCTTATGTTCCATCCTGGCAAAATCCCACTCGTATAATCCGGGATAGGTACCGGCAACACTTTTAACATCCGAACGGTTATCCTGATCCTGCCAACCCACACCGTAAGCAGTATCATCATGGTGACCAAATAGTGTACCCGCGCCAACCAACCGCTGCATGCTATAATAAAGCTGCACGGTTTCATAGGTAGCCAATTTATCGCTTGGCGCATATAGTTGCTGTGAAAAGCTTGCTGTGCTGCAAAGCAGGGTACAAAACAGGATTGCTCGTTTTTTCATTTAGTTAACTTTACTCAATTTAAGCATCACCACATCATGCGAAGCAATAGTTTGCCTGAATACCTTATTGGTTGAGCCTACATTTTTCTTAGTCCAAAGGTCGCGTAGCGCATAGGTATTTTTGTTAAAGTCTATATTTAGTTTTGATAGCGAATCAACGATCATGTGTGCCTTCCAATCAAAATCAATAGTTTGCCCGCGCGATGAGCGGTTCAAAAAACAAACAGCCAAACTGTTATCTTTTAGTGCCTTTACATAGATCTCCATTCCATCAAAAGAATAATATTTAAAGCACTCCATCCCCAATGGATCCTGGTCGATAGCAATCGCTTCTTTATTAGTGAAAATAGAAATTGTTTGCGGCGTCATTTTGCGCAGGTCATTGCCAGTAATCAAGGGTGCAGCGAGCATGCACCATAACGAAAAATGGGCTTTATCTTCAGCAAAGGTCATTCCGTTGCCAACTTCCAGCATATCGGGGTCGTTCCAATGGCCGGGGCCTGCATATTGACGGATATGATCCTGCAAATCCATAATGTGCATCACACTGTATGACGACCACGAGCCGTAATTCAAATCTTTATCAAACCCGGCATGAATATCGGCGGTAGTACGCCAAAGCTGACCAATATTTTTAGCCCATAACCAGGGCCCGTGGTTGCCCCACTCGCAAAGGCTGAATATCATTGGCCTGCCTGCCGCGCGGATGGCACGGCTCATGGTTAAATAAGCATCACGGGCATTAATGCTGTCGGTATTACACCAGTCGAATTTTAAATAATCAACACCCCATGAGGCATATAAACGGGCATCCTGGTATTCGTAGCCGTGAGTTCCAGGGTAGCCGGCACACGTTTTGGTACCCGCGCAATTGTAAATGCCAAATTTAAGCCCTTTGGAGTGCACATAATCAGCAAATGCCTTCATTCCGTTAGGAAATTTCTTCGGATCGGCAACGAGGTTACCGTTGTTATCACGATCCATAGCCATCCAGCCATCATCCAGCACAAAATAGGTATAACCAGCATCGCGCATACCCGATGACACATAGGCATCAACCATATCGCGCAGCATTTGCTCGTTAATATTAACCTGGAAGGTGTTCCAGCTATTCCAACCCATTGGCGGGGTTTGGGCTAGTTCTTCAAATTTTTGCGCAAATAATCTGTCGCTGCTCAAGCAGCAAAACAGTACAATTAATAATTTATAAAGGCTTGATTTCATCATAGGTTCATTTTTTTATCGGCCACTAAATATACTGCTCCGTTTGCAGGAACAGAAACAATAATTCCGCCTGCTTGGCTAGCCATTATTGGCGGGATAGTCGCGTAATTTGACGGACCGCCCGTTGCCGTTGCCGGCCCAATACCATTTACAAATACCTGGTGCGAAAACGGTGGATTATCGCTGCCACCATTCAGCGTGTAATAGTAATAATTGCTGCCGGCGGCAAAATTTCGGAAGTTAACTTGTACGGTATGTGTCGCGGTGCTGGTATTCACCAAAATAACACCTGCCTGGCCCGATGAATAAGATGAGCCATAAGCTGTAACATCTGCATCATTGGATGCTGTAGTGAGCAGGTGGTCGCCAATGTATCGCTGAAAGAAATACATGTAGTAAAACGCTGGTCGTGCATTCCAGGCCGGGGCATTGGGTTCAGCATCTTCATACGGTGCTGAGTTATTGAACATCCCCATATCGTCACCATTATCGTACCCATTAGCCAGATCCCAACGGCTCGCCATGCTGATCTGGTCTTTAAGCGCCTCGCCCAAAACCATTACCGCATGCGCACCGGCCACATCAGATACCATCTGGCTTGATCCTGTGGCTTGGATATTCCACTCATCCATAGCAACCGGAACTTGGGTAACACCCGCGTTTGTTGCCGATGTTTCTATCCAGCTCATCATTTGGCTGGTACCCGGTGATGGTGTGCCCAAAATTACGGCGGCGGTAGAATTTTGATCGTATGGGGTATAATAATTGTGCACTACAAAAAAGTCGGCGGTATTGCCTGCGGCTTTTAAAACGTTGCTGTTCCAGTTACTCACCTGGCCTTCGCTTGCACCGTTAGCATCATTGGCACCATCAACTACAATACCTATTTTAATACTGGTATTACCCACTTGCGAAGCCGCCGCGCGCATTGAATCGGCAAATACTTTAAAGTGGTTTCCGTAAGTTGTACCGTCCTGTATCTGCACCTGACCATCGTGGTTTTGGGTTTGATTGATGCGATAACCGGCTTCCCAGTTACCATAAATCTCATTGCCAACTTCCCAATATTTAGTCCGGCCTTTATCATACCTCACCCAATTAGCCGCATAATGCGCGGCAGTTTGTACCGGTGTAGGGCCTGTTCCATAACGGGCGTAACCATAGTTTACCGTAATTAACCCGGTGCTTTTAGTCTGTTGTAAAGTTGAATAATAATTATCCACCGTTATTGTACCAGTATAAGCGCTATTGTTGCCAAACCAGTAATCCGCTGCCGAAGCGTTGCCATTATCATCCAGCAATTGCGCTGGTGCATCGGCCGGGGCTTGTGATGATTGATCCCAGAAATATACATCGGAAAGACTACCACCCGGGAACCGGATGATATTTGGCGATAGCGCGCTAATGTTATTAATGAGTGTTGGCACCGTTGAAATCTGCCCCATAAAAGGATTGGCGTTATTGCCATAAATCAAGCTTGATACTTTGGTGATCTCCTTACTCAAATCAACCGTAACGATTACTGAGCCAAATGCCGCGGGCTTGGTTGTAGTTGAGGTCGCCGATGGCGCTATCCATGTTTTTGACTGCCAGTTATCCAGGAAAAACCCTTGCGTGCTGGCAATGGCCGGTTCTGTAGGTGGGGTTATCGTAGTAGGTGCAGTGTCGGTTGGGGTATTGCCACCGCCGCTTGCGGAACTCTTTTTACAGGCCTGTACCAATAAGGCCAGACTGACAATAATTACTAATGCTATGTTAAAGTTTCTCATAAGGCTATGCGCTGATACGTTTGATAATTTCAATACAGGCACGGCTGTTATGATAAGGGCATTTCCATAATCCCGCTTTATCTTCACCCTTCATGGGTGTACCATTTTCATTTATTCCCCAAAGCCATTCACCATATTGTTTATCTATTATTTTTGATTTAATGTATTCCCAGTTTTTTTCTGCTATCGCGAGATATTTATCAGCGCCACTTATCTGCCAGGCATTGTAAAACCCAACCATAGTTTCGGCTTGTACCCACCAGTGTTTTTGTTTGATGAGCTGATGATCCTCCAGCTCATACCAAAGCCCGCCATCGGTATCTAAACCTTCCATTGCTGCCTCAGCAACCGAAATGTTAATGGCTTTTATTTTTTCAAGTAAGCTATCATTGCTGATCACTTCGGCAGCCTGTTGCAATAACCAGGTTGCTTCAATATCATGTCCATAAGATATTAATGAAGACTTGCTATTCCAGTCTTCATCAAAAAACAGTAAAAGGTGGCTGGTTTTTGCATCGATAAAATGGTCAAGAAAATTATGTATCAGGTTTTCTATCTGTAATTCCAACTCGTCATTTTGCCAAATACGATAGAGGTTTGTATAAGCCTCTAAAACGTGTAAATGCGTATTCGCGGTCTTTTTTTCGTTAGCATCTTTATCGCTCAAACGCAAATCACTCATCGGCTGCCAGTCGCGGGTAAATGCTTCGAGGTAGCCGGTATTTATGGGATCGTAACTTTTCTCAACCAGTAAATTGTAAAGGTTTATCGCGCGTACTTTTACATCTTCGATGCCCGAAGCAGCATAGTATTCGCTCAACCCATAAATGGTGAAAGCGATGGCATAAACTTGTTTTTTGGTATCAAGCGGATTGCCTTCATAATCTACCGTCCAGTAAACGCCGCCATAGTCTTTATCTATAATATACTGCGCAATGTATTGATAAGCGCTATCGGCATATTTTAAATAATCCGGTTTATTATCCAAATTATAAGCCGCAGCAAACGACCATAATAATCTTGCATTCAGTACAGAACCTTTCGGTGCATTTTCTATAACATCGTTTTCTTCATCAATCCGGCCAACAAAACCGCCAAATTGTTCATCGGGCGTGTTCGTCATCCAGTAATTTAAAATGTTGCTTAACTCGATACTAAGCTCATTTCTAAGTACTGCAAGCTGATCTTCTATTGGCTGACTGTTTACCATCTCCACTTACTTCTTTTCCTGGCTCAGGATATTACTATTGGCATCAATTATTTTGTTGATCGTATCAACCGACGTTGCCGAGCGCAGGCCATCCGCAGGCGTATTCATTACATAATCCAACAGCTTGGGTACAGTTGAGGTGGCCACATGCATCCGCGAATCCGAAGAAGCATAATAGATATAAACAGTACCATCCTCATCTGTTATCCACCCATTGCAAAATACTACGTTAGGTACATCGCCAACACATTCATCATCATCCGGCGCAATGAAATAGCCGCCAGGTTTGTGTGTTACTTTAGTCAGATCATGAAGATCAGTCATGAACATATACAGTACATACCTTAAACCTGCAGCTGTATTACGCACACCGTGAGCCATGTGCAGCCAGCCATGTTCCGTTTTTATCGGGGTTGGGCCCTGGCCGTTTTTAGCTTCGTAAACTGTGTGGTATATTTTATTATCGATGATATCTTCATGATCAATAACCGGGTTTTCAATATCATCACAAACGCCAAAGCCTATGCCGCCGCCTTTACCAGCGTTAATAAAACTATCCTGCGGGCGGGTGTAAAAGGCATATTTGCCATTCACAAACTCGGGGTGTAAAACAACGTTTCTTTGTTGTGGCGATGGCGTTTTCAGATCAGGCAGGCGTTCCCACTCCACAAAATCTTTGGTACGGGCAATGCCGCAAGCCGCCACTGCCATAGATTGATCGTATGACGGTGCTTGCGGATCGCGCCTTTCGGTACAAAACAGGGCATATATCCAACCATCGGCATGCTCTGTTAAGCGGGCATCGTAAATATTGGTGTCTGGTACATCCGTTTCGGGCATTACGATGGGTTTCTCCCAAAAAGTAAAATTATCAACACCGTTAGGGCTTTCAGCTATCGCGAAGAACGATTTCCGGTCGGTGCCTTCTACACGCGCCATTAACAGGTATTTACCTTGCCATTTGATAGCCCCGGCATTAAAAACAGCGTTAATGCCGAACCGTTCCAAAAGGTATGGATTGGTTTGCGGATTAAGGTCATATCGCCAAAAAACCGGTGCATGCGCTGCCGTTAATATCGGATGGATATAGCGGTTAAAAACACCATTACCGGGCTCTTCTGGTTTATTGGGCTTGGTAATTTGCTCGTAATAAGCATTTTCTAATGCCGATAACCGTTGTTCAAATTCTCTCGTCATTTCAGTAATTAATAATCATTTAATTTATTCCACCAGGTTTTTTTGAGTATCATAATAATGACCACCAACAGGGCCACCGTTACCATCAGCGGCAACTTTTGCATCAGCATCAGGTACATGGGTAAAATGGTTAGGCATAGCTGTGCTATAGTACCAATCACCACGTTAAACATGTTAAGCTTAAAGTTTTTGTTGGGTTGAAAATCCGGATCGTCGGCCATTACCAGATCCTTAATATGGCCCCACGCACCCCATGGGCGCACGTTAATATAGAATGAGCGCAGTACCGAAATATCGGTAGCAGGGGCTGTGTAAGTACCGATAACCGAACCCGCTATAGATACAGCGAACACGAAAGGGAACCAGTACAAAACATTGCCGATATCATAGGTCAAACTAATTACGGCAATAACAATTGCGATAACCGTACCGCTCACCATCCCCCAGAAAAACCCGTTTGCATTAAAGCGCCACCAATGCCATTTTAATACGTTTGCCACCATGTAACCGCTGTATAATCCGGATATGATTATCTCCAATGCTACATTAATATTTTTTATCAGGAACCCCAGCAAAACACCTATAGCCACCACCAAAATCCCCACCAGATAATTCATGGTCATGATTTTTTTTGTTGATGCTTTTGGGGCAACGTATTTTACATAAATATCATTAACAATGTAAGCCTGCGCCGCGTTAAGCGTACCGCTGAAAGTGCTCATGAATGCGCCCAATAACCCAGCGAGTAGTAGGCCGACCAAGCCGGCAGGTAAAAAGTCATTGATAACTGCCGGTAGTATCCGTTCAAAATCAACTGCGCCGGTGGCGTCTTTCAGGTTCATTTGATGATAGTACAGCAAGCCCAGCAGGGTTAAGCTAATGATAAGCGCATAACGGATCGGTAGCAAAATAATATTTACAAACCCGCTCATCTTGCTGGCTTCTTCGGGTGTGCGGGTTGATAAGATTTTTTGCATATCATAGGTTGGCGCCGGACCAGCCAGTGCCGCGAAGAATCCCCTGAAGGTCATCATCATAAAAAACACACCGAACAATGAGTAACCGTCTTCTTTTATTTTTTGGTTGACTTCGGTAATAATTCCCGTCCAGTTTAAATTAAGGTGCAAGCCGAAGAATGGACTATACCAGCCATTTGGCACATTCAGATTATGCCCCTGGAGTTTCATCACCGCGATAATGGAGATCCAGATACAGGCGGCGGTCATGATAATGTATTTGATTACATCGCCTAAAACAATACCATGCATCCCACCCAAAATAGAGTAGAACATGGCAAACAGCGTAAAGATTATTCCATAAAATTGAGGTACGTATTTAAGTGGCACATCAAATGGAACATAAGCTTTCACTACATTCCAGGGCGCAAATATTTCGATGAATTTGCCCAAACCGATAAAGCCATAGGCCAGGTAGCCAAAGCAGCAAAACAGCGCGAATATAATAACGATAGTATGCGAAGCGCCAACAGCCCGGCCATTATCGCCGAATCTTGTTTTTAGCCACTCAGCGCCCGTTGAGGCATTAGAACGGCGCAGCCAGCGCGACAGGTACATCATTAAAAACACCTGGTTAAATACCGGCCACAGCCAAGGGATCCAGATGCTTTTCATGCCGTAGGCAAAACAGAGGCTCACCATCCACATGGTGCCACTAATGTCGAACATATCGGAGGCATCACTTAAACCAAGCAAATACCAGGGCAGCGATTTGCCGCCGAGCATATAACTTTCTTTATTTTTCCGGGCTTTTTTGCGATACCATAAGCCAATAAATACCGTCGCAAGCAAATACAACGCAATTATTGACAGATCTATTAAGGATAGATGCATGGGTGTTAATGATAAAAATAATATGGTTCGCTATAGCTTATAATCCCTTTTTGGGCACATGAAAATCATCATGTTTTGGCTGTAGCTAAATTAAATTGGTTGATAACAGTTTACTAATACTATTTTAACCATTTAAAATACGTAAAGTATAATTAATGGCGCTTTGAGGGCGGTTTCTGCCTAAATGAATACGCGGTTACCGGTATAGGTTTCCCTAAAATCTTTGGGGATGCAAAACTTCTTTCGTTTGAAGATCCGGTTGAAGTTGGAGATGTTATTGAAGCCGCATTTATAAGCAATTTCGGCCACAGTATTGGTAGTATCAATCAGCATTCTGGAGGCATGGCCCAGGCGAATTTCATTCAGGCTATCAATAAAGGTTTTGCCGGTGCGTTTCTTAATAAAACGGCTAAATGAGGCCTCGGGCATATTGGCTATTTTGGCTACCTCGGCCAAGGTGATTTGCATGTTATAATGGCCATTCATATACTCAAATACCTTTTCAATGCGCCTGCTGTTGTAATGGAATTGCTCATTTGAAAAGCTGGAATCCGACAAGGTTTTCATATTACGCGATATGGAAAGATCATGTAAGATAGAAAGCAGCTCCAATACCGAATCAAAGCCACTTTTTTTGTTTAACGACCGGATCCGATCCTGTAATGCCACTATGGTTTCCTGGGAAAACAATATGCCACGCTGCGAACGTTCGATCATGTTTTTAACAAAGCTTAACTGGTTACGGCGCAGCAGTTTATCATCAAAAAGATCTTTATGAAACTGGATGGTAATTTCAGTTATTTTGGGGCTTTGGCATTGGTGGGTAAACCACGCATGATACACATTAGGGCCCACCAATACCAGCTCCAGGTCATCAATCACCTCAATGTGGCCACCTACTACTCGTTTTGCACCTTTCGCGTTGATGATCAGGTTTAATTCGTACTCATCATGATAGTGCAATGGAAAGTCGAATTTTTGCTTTTCCCTGGAAAAAATGGTAAAGCAGTCGCCGGGAGTTAATGGCGTTATTTCGCGCATTACGTTACTTGTCATATCAATAAATATTAGGTATACTTAATTGGTTAAGATATTGATACGAATTTAACATTATATTATTTAATTATTGACAATTAGGCCATTTTCATTTATATTATTTAAATCAAAACCACCACTTTTTAGGGTGGTGGCTTTGATTTAACGCTACAGCTTTAACTGCTATAACACTGATTATTTTATTAGGATCACATCATCAAAATAAAATGTTTCGTTTTGGTCAGCCGGTCCTGCTATCCAGAAACCGAAAGCTTTTGAACCTTGTAAATTTAATCCGGCTAATGGAATCTTAAAGTAAGTCCATACACCTGCCGGAACAGTAATAGGTGTTGAAGTATCGTTATTTGAAAAACCGCCACGCGTATCGGCAGTAAGGTAAAGTGTATACGTTTCAATACCACCTTTAAGCCAGAATGACAAGTAAGTATAATTAGCAGTAGGTAATCCGGCACCACTATTCCCAAAGCCATCAGCCGAATAATCACCTTTATCATAGGTTGCCGCAAAAGAACTGGTACCGGTTTTAGCTACTGTAGTTGAGATTGCGGTAGGTCCCCATGCATTACTGTACCAGCCAGCACCGAAATTATCTGTGAAAACGATATAGGCATTATCCATATCATTAAATATAACTGTTGATGTTGCAATTATAGTTTTTGCATTTGATGTATAGCTAAATGACAATTGCGATTCAGTAGCTGCAGATGTTGGCATTTTTAATACCATCACACTATCGTTTTGTGAAACAATTGTAGCCGCATCTCCTGTTGTTTTTAATTTAACAGCTGTTACAGAACCAAAACCCTGCCCGGTTAATGTAATTGTTGAACCGGCGTTAAAATCATTGGTGGAATACCCCAATATGGTTGGTGCCGGAGGCAATACTGTAAAGTTGTAGGTAACCGAACCGTATAAGGTAGTTACTACTAACTTATTGGTTGCCGCTGTGCCTGATGTTGGTACGTTGATAGGGATATTCACGATAAGGCTGTTATCAGAATTATAGGCCCTGTTAAAATATGCCGACATCCCATTAAATGAGATAGTTGTTGCACTACCCAGGTTTGTACCATAGATAACATAATATTGCTGTAAGTTACCACTGGTGGTTACCGAATCGAACCCGGCTGGGTTTACCGGGTAGCCAACAGAATCAAGCGTAACAACGCCGCTTGCACTAATGGTAGTGATAACTCTTGGTACTTTTGAAGTATCAGTTTTACTTAACGTATGTACCGAAGTAATAGTTGGTGCACCCGTACCTGGTGTAAAACCCAGGCTGTTATCTTTTCGGCAGGCTGCAAACCCGAATATTATCAATGCTGATAATACCCAGGTTAAATTTTTAGATTTTAAGATCATCTTTTTCATATGATATGATTAATTAAAATTTGTAATGAACCGGTGGTTTGGTCAGGTTTGGATCAGCAGCAACGTCCGTAGCCGGGATCGGGGTTATGAAATTCGCATCAGTTGCGGGTATATACAGTATATTACGTGTATAATCTGTATAATCCGGAGCTGTACCTGCACCTGATGAATCGCCCCTGTTTTGAACAGCAATAATTGCTCTTGCTACAGGATGCGTAGATGAATTAAAACCATCAATACGCTGCAAATCGTACCAGAAGTCACCCTCAATAGCAAACTCCAGGCGTCTTTCTTTAAGCAGATCACGATAAGTGAAGCTAGTTTTAGCTGCTAAACCTGCACGCAGGCGTACCAGGTTAAGATATTTTAAAGCGGTAGGATCTGATGAACTTGCAGTAGTATCAATACCATGGCCAACGGTTGGCGCGGCAGATAAACCTAATATCGCTTCAGCTTCAATTAAATAAACATCGGCATAACGCATAATGTAGGTGTTGTTACTGGTTGCCTGTGCAGCACTGGCACCATTGTTATCAGCAGGTGTTCCTACCACGTATTTTTTCATACCAGCATGCGTGCCTTGCTCATCAACAGCAAGCGGGCAAGTATAACCGCCTGTAGCTTTATGCAACTCGGCATAATATTCGCCTGGCAACATGATACAGCCATGGCGGCGAATGGTATCACCTGCATTTTTAAATGCATCCTGCAAATCCCAGGTTGGGCCTAATTCGCCGTAACCATCACCTGTACCGGTAAGGTAGTTACCGTTTTCACCATCAGCTATAACCGATTGGATTTGGTTACCAAAACCATAACCACCATTTGATGTCCATTGCAGGGCTATTATCGATTCCTTGTTGTTGTTGCCTGCTAATTCAAACAGGGTTGCATAGCTTCCGCTAAAATCAAGGCCCATTAAACCAAACTCTCCGCTATTGATCACCTTTTCTGCTTCTTTTTTAGCATCAGCATAATCCTGCTCATACAGATATACTTTGGATAGTAAAGCCGAAGCAGATCCGCTGGATGCATGCCCTGTACTGGCTACACCTTTGGTGCAATTTGCTTCAGCATACAATAAGTCATTTATCATAAAGGTGTATACATCGGTAACATAGTTGGTATTTACCGTTTGAAAATTAGCCACCTGCGCGGTAGGATCGGTGATGATTGGCACATTTCCAAACAGCCTTACCAGGTAAAAATAAGCAGCGGCGCGCATTAAGCGGGCTTCGCCTAAAGCATTGTTAACTACGGCAGTTGGCACACTTGATGGAACTGCCGTAGGCAATGTGTTTAGCAGCGCATTGGCCTGTGCAACAACGGTAAACAACGAGTTCCAGGTGCTTTGAACTGCAAGCGTGGCGTTACCTTCAGAAAAATTAGCAAAAGCGTCAAACTCACCATCGGTACCTGCGTAGCAACGCGCGTTACCACTTTGTAAATCGCCTACGGCTAAAAAGGCTTTACCATTAAACCCAAACCAAGGCGCAGCGTAAAGTATATCGGTACTGGATGTTACTTCAGCTGTGGTTTGGTAGTAAGTGCCGCTTGTTGAAGCATTTTCGGGCGCACGGTTAAAAAAATCCTTTTTACAACCGGCGGCCGCCACACTTATCACTGCCGCCCCGATTAAATATTTTATATGTTTTTTCATCTTTGTTTAAATTATTGATTAAAACTCAGCATTAACACCAACTGTAACTACACGCGGCGTTGGGTACCTGCCATAATCTATGTTTTGTAGTGTAGGGTTTTGGTCGAGTGAACCAACTTCAGGATCTAAGCCGCTGTATTTGGTAAATACATACAGGTTTTGCCCACTTGCAAATACTTTTAAGTGACTCATTTTGATGTATTTTGCCCATCTTGCAGGTAAATTATAACCTATGCGTACATTTTGCAACCTCAGGTACGAGGCACTCTCTAAAAACCTGTCAGACATAACCAGGTTGTTGTTACCAAAGCCTGAGCGTGGTGTAGGGATATTAGAATTTGGATTAGATGGCGACCAGTAATTTGCTGTAGCAGCAGTTTGGTTCATGTATAAACCATATTCGCCTTCTGTTTGAAAAGAAAGCGCGTTTAACACTTTACCACCATATGATCCATTTAAAAATATAGATAAGTCAAAATCTTTATAAGAGAAGGTATTGGTAATACTATAAGTAAAATCCGGGTTTGGGTTACCTAATGCATACTCGGTATTTGGCGCGCCGTTATTGTTACCGGCATATAAAATATCACCTAAATATATACCGTTGCTAACGCTTCTGTCACTGGTAATAGGCTCAGGAGCACCAATAACATTTTGCGGGTGGGCAGCCAGGTACTGCAATTGGGCCTGTGTTTTAATAATACCCACAACTTTATAACCATAAAACTCGCCTACCGGGCCGCCAACCTGCGTAAGCGTAGCTGGTATTTGTGGCCCAAAGCCTGTAGAAACATCACCAACTATTGGTGGGGCTCCATCTAAAGAAAGTACTTTATTGCTAAAGTGCGAGAAGATCACATTGGTTGTCCACTTAAAGTCCTTATTAGTTATGTTACGACTGGTAATGCTTAACTCAATACCTTTATTTTGTATTTCGCCGGCGTTAACATATGGTGATTGTACAACTGCCGCGTTTGAATACTCTGCAGTGGCACCGCCAAGGAATGCCGGTAATGGTTTTTGGAACAGGAAGTTTTTTGAAGTTTTATCGTATGCATCAACACTTGCATCAATACGATTGTTAAGCAAGCTAAAATCAACACCGATGTTTTTTTGGATAGCGGTTTCCCAGGTTAAATTAGGGTTAGGGAAGTTGTAAAAGCTAAAACCTGTACCCAGGCCGGTTACCACCGGGGTAATTGCGGTACCGTAACGATAGCCCGGGATATTTGAGTTACCTGTTTCACCATAACCTAATCTCAGTTTCAGGTTACTTACTACTTTATCAACATCAGTCATGAACGACTCTTGTGACAATCTCCATGAAGCGGCCACACCTGGAAAATAACCAGTTTGGTGACCCGGAGCAAAGTTAGAAGATTGGTCGCTACGATCACTTGCGGTAATGCTATACTTATCATCATAGGTATAAATAACACGCGCCAGGTACGATTGCATGGTAGTGCTACCTTTAGGCTCGCCCAAAGTATTGGTTGTTTGTGTGCCTAAATTCAGCGTTTGGATGGTGTTACCGGCTGTAAACCCTTTTGTTCCGGCCTGTATACCATCATAGGTTGATTCCCATACCTCACGGCCTATTAAAGCACTAATTACACTTTTACCAAAAGTATGGTTGTAGTTTAAATGCTCAACCCAGTTCCAGTAGGTATCATCGGCATCATATTCATTCAATTCGGCCTGTGTATTTACATACGCTACCGATGAACCTGTTGCGCCGTAAGAGTAAGTAGGCAAAAATGTTTTGGCATCGCTCCAGTCAAAATTCCCATCAATTTCAGAATGCAGTGATATATCTTTTGTAAACAGGATATCTGCATTAAAATTACCTTGCACATTGCTTCTTTGCAGTGTATTGGTAATGCTTAATGCTTGTTGAATTGGGTTACGCCCACCTTCTATTGTTCCGGCAACTACCGAAGGGCCCGCGTATGATCCATCAGCGTTATAAACGGCCTGGTCTGGTGCTGCTAACAAAGCATTGTAAACAAGGCCACCAGAGTTTCCTAAACCAATGTTTTCAAAACTTTGATTTGCAGAGATACTGGTACCTACTTTAAACCAATCCTTAGCCTGTGAATTAATTGTGGTATGGAATGTATACCTGTCAAAGCTTGAACCTATAATAGTACCTTGCTGGTCATAATAACCGCCCGATATATAGTAGTCGGTGTTATCTTTAGCACCTGAGATAGAAAGCGTATGGCTTTGCTCCGGCGCATTTTGGAATATGGCTTCTTGCCAATCGGTACCAGGGCCTAATGCGCTTGGGTTTGAAAACTCAACCCGGCGGCCTACACCAAAATCATCAGCCAGCGCATTTTCAAATGCCGCATATTGAGGCAGGTTCATCATTTGAAGGAATTTTCCTTGTGTTTGATCGCCATAATAAAAGTCGTAATCAATTTTAGCAGCACCCGATTTGCCTTTTTTGGTTGTGATGATCACCACACCATTAGCACCACGGCTACCGTAGATCGCGGTTGCAGAAGCATCCTTCAAAATGTCGATAGATTCGATATCATCCGGGTTTAGCTGCGCCAATGGGCTAGGGTCAGACTCCTGCTGGCTTGGGCTGGCCTGGCTTGTTAACTGAATACCGCTACCACCCATAGCGTTACCGGCATTACCATCAATGGCAACACCATCTATCACATACAGCGGCTCACTTGGGGTAAATGAAGTGATACCACGAATATGCACCGAAACAGCAGCTCCCGGAGCACCTGAGTTTTCGGTTACGGTTACGCCTGCCGCTTTACCCTGTATCATTTGATCGATACTTGGCTGCGGAATATCCAGGATATCTTTAGCGGTAACTGAAGAGATGGCGCCATTTACATCCCCTCTTTTTTGTGTACCGTAACCAATAACTACTACATCATTCAACTGGTTAGCTGATGTTTTTAATGCAATATCTATATTGGTACGGGTACCAACAGGTACATCTACTGCATCCATACCAATAAAGGTAAAACGCAATATAGCGTTGGCGCTTTGTGGTATGTTAATGGAGTAGTGCCCGTTTATATCGGTAACTACAGCAATACTGCTGCCTTTTAGTGCCACCGTTACACCTGGCAGTGTAACATTATGGTCATCACTAACTGTTCCTTTGATGGTGGTTATGTTCTGCGGCGTTTGTGCAAATGCCGGGGCATACACAAGCAGAGCCATAAACAGCATCGCCATTTGTAGAATTTTTCTCATAACATGATTAGTTTTATAATTGATTGTATCAAAATTACTTTGCAATCAACCCGGATTATAATATTTATTTACCATTCTATAATTAAAAATTGCCTACAACTAGCGAAATAGCTTATTATGAATGTGATTGTTTATAGCAAATTATGATATTATTTTAACCTGCAACTATTAAATACAGCTATAAAAGCCTTAATTAATTGCCATTATTTTTCAATTACAATACACTATGTATACTATTAAAGCTTAATTTATTTTTTAATGATTGATAATTTGTTAAAAAAGTATTGCTCCTTAGTGCATACACAAGCCACCTTTAAAACAGAAAAAGCCTTTAACTTTCGTTAAAGGCTTTCTTATAATGAGGTAAAGAAAAGTTAAAGGCTAAATATCTATTAGCTTGCCGGCACTGCACGAATAGCACCAATATGGCGCAAAACAATACGATGTGTTTCTGCGCCAAACGCCCTGAAAGCAGCAGTGCCGCCTCTAGTTGATTCGGCAGCAAAGGCTGCGCCATCTATACCGTGCAAGGTATCCATTTCCGAAAGATAGGCCTGATCAAACGCGGCACCTGATAATGATTGCAAGTGTTGCAGCTTGGCTGTAAACATAGCATTCGGTTCCGTTGAAAATGTAATACCAGTCTCAGCTGCTGTCTTTTTTAATTTGGCTCCTACAAGCATATGGTCATGCACTTCGGCGGTAGCAAAATCGCGTACATCCTGGGTTGATCCTTTAGCTATGGCTAAACGCCCGGCAGCAACCTCAAACATACCGCCCTGCGATACCTTGGCAACAAATGCCTTATCATCCGGCGTTGCTGTTTGAGCGTATGACGAAGCGCCTACAGCAAAAAGCAAAGCGGTTAAAATGGGTTTCAATACTGATTTCATGGTTAGTTGTGTTTGTGTTCCGATTAAAGTCAAATACTATGCCACGAGTTCAGTATAAAAACCACATAAGAATATATCTTTTTTATTATCAACCAATTGCGCTTAACCATCCTGCAACAATGCAATTAATGTTTTTAAAGGCCTATGGCTTAATTATCAATTGTTTCATCGTTTCCCCTCGCTATCAGCCGATAAAAAGGATACGACAAAACAAATAAAGCAACCACAATAATAAAACTCCGGGTATCACTTATGGAAAATCCGATAAATAACACCAGCGTTACCACAAGCGCCAGTATGGTTACAAAAGGATAACCCCAAGCTTTGTATGGGCGATGCATATCTGGTTCTTTTTTCCTGAGGCGCAGTAATGAGGCAAACGACAAAGCAGTTACAACCGTTAACATAACCGCTGCTAACGCAAAGATTTGTTCAAAACTGTTAAACGCGATAAACACTATAGTTATCACATAGCACAACAGTAAGGAAATATAAGGCGTTCCGCCTTTGTTTACAATTGCTGCCTTTGTTGTAAAATAGCCCGCCCTGCTCAAACCAAAAAGTATCCGCGAGGGGATCATCATATAAGCATTTAAGATGCTGATGATCGTAAAAAGAGAAATGATATTGATTAAAACCGAGCTCCAGCTACCAAAAGCCACCGCTGCGGCAACCGATGCCGCCAATGGAGATTTTGCAATTGCACTAACCGGCAGCACGTACAAAATAGCCGCGTTTATTAACAGGTAAAGGCCAATGATGGTAAGCGCGCCAATAAAATAAGACCGGGGAATATTCCTACCGGGGTTTTCATCTTCTTCAGCAAAAAAAGACACGGCCATCCAGCCATCGTAAGTACTCAGGATCAGTTGCATCGCCCTAAAAAAAGCAAGTACCAGCGCACCGCTAAATACAATAGTTTTTGTAACCGATGCGACTTGATTTTGCTGTGGCGTAGCGAAAAAACAACCCACTACCAATACCAGCAATAAAGCAACTTTTAAAATGCTGGTTATTTTTTGGGTGTTACTCCCGTTTTTAACACCCGGTAAGTTTAGCAGGGTAAATACGGTGAGATAGCCAACTCCAATCAATTTATTATGGCCTTGCAACGCGGGGAAAAGCAAACTGGTGTACTCGCCCAAAACAATGCAAAAAAAAGCTGGCGCGCCAATATTCAATATAAAATCGAACCAACCGGTTGTAAAGCCCATATAATTACCAAAAGCCCGCCTTATGTAGTTAAACGCACCGCCTGCTTTTGGCATCATAGCTGTTAATTCGGCGTAAGAGCTTGCCGATAACAGGATATACAGCCCCGTTAAAAGCCAGCAGGAAAGAATCAGAAACTTATTTGGCAATAAGCCGGCAATGCTGCCGGGTGTGCGTAAAATACCTGCGCCAATGGTGCTGCCCACTACAATTGAGATCCCAAACGCTACACCTAAAACTTTTTTTAATTTAATACTGCTTACGTTTTCTGCCATAAGGTGCCGGATAGTTTAATTATTAGGCATTGTAAGATAATTTATTATTACCAGTAAAATGATACTTTAAACGCATTGGCTATTTTAAAGAAGATTTTTCTTATTTTACAGCACCTTACCGGCAATACTTTTATGAAAATCTTATCCTTATCATTTCTATTCTTGCTTTTAATTGGTCACAGTGCCTTTGCGCAAAAAAACTATACCGGCGACCAGGCTGCCGATTATGTACAGAGCCAAAGGCAAATTGCAGACCCGCTTTTGGATAAAAGCAGCACAACCGCCCAAATAGAAAAAGGGGTTACTATTTTGCGGAACTCTTTATTGTTTCTGGATAGCGTGCCGATAAAAGAAATGGCCAGGAACAATGCCTACCTATGGTACCGCCGATCTGACGTTAATCGAGATATTGCTTATGGGTATGTTTTATTAAATCAAAAAGACTCCGCATTAAATGCACTCGACAGGATGTATGAAAATGGGCCGGGCGGACAGCTTGGCGCAATGAAAGAAGACTCAACATTTGATGCACTGCGCAACGAGCCCCGTTATCAAACATTAATAGAAAATCTAAAAAATTATGATGCCCTTTGGAAAAACACGACTTTCAAAATGCCTTATAAGGCAAACTTGTCTGATGCCGAAAAAGTGGCGGGATTATCCTTACTTTGGTCACAGGCAAAATATAATTTTGTAAATTTTGGCCACGCGAATATCGACTGGAACCAGGCCTATCTTGATTATTTACCCCAAGTTCAACACACAAAATCTACGGCCGAATATTATAAAGTCCTTATCCGCTTTTACGCGCAGTTAAAAGACGGGCATACCAACGTATATTTTCCGGATACCTTATTTTCAGAATTTTATAGTCGCCCGCCTTTTCGTACCGAGTTGATAGAAGGACGTGTTTTTGTAAACCAGGTATTTAGCGATAGTTTATATAAATCGGGTATCGAGCCGGGTTTGGAGATCATCAAAATAGATGGCCAACCGGTAATTAGTTATGCCGATGAGCATATAAGGCCTTATTTAAGCAGTTCAACCCCGCAGGATATGGAAATCAGGGAGTTTTCCTATTCACTTTTATCCGGCCCTGAAAACAAACCTGTAAATATTGAATTTAAGGATCGCCATGGCAAAATTATAACCCGTACTATAAGCCGTACCGGCTACCATGATATTAAAAGCCTTAAATCAATGGAATATCAAACTATTAATAATATTGGCTATTTAACCATCAATAATTTTGAAGATAATACGATTATTAAACAATTTGATTCGCTGTATACCGAGATATCAAAAACCAAAGGATTGATTATTGATATAAGAAATAATGGCGGTGGCGACGGCGATATCGGATTTAACATTATCAGGCGTTTAACCGATAAACCATTTGTTACCTCGGCATCAAAAGTGCTTAAAATTTACTCAAGGCCTTATGCCGATCCGCAATGGCAGGACAATGGCGTTAACCAGATAAGCCCTAATGGCAAAATATTTTACAATAAACCTGTAGTGGTATTAATAGGCCCGCGTACGTTCTCGGCTGCAGAAGATTTTACTGTAGCTTTTGATTATATGAAACGCGGCAAGTTAATAGGCTTACCAACCGGAGGAAGCACGGGCCAGCCAGTACCATTTAGCTTACCGGGCGGTGGTTCTGCACGGGTTTGCGGTAAAAAAGATTCGTATCCTGACGGGAAAGAATTTATTGGGCTTGGCATCATGCCCGATATTGTTGTTAAAAAAACCATTAAAGACCTGTTGAACGGCACTGATGCCGCGAAAGAAAAGGCTTTGGACGTGTTAAAATAAGCTACTGGCTTTAGCTGCTTTTTTAATTAAAAGAATGCCGAAATCCCAATGGCGATAGATTGGTTTTTGTTTTGAAGAGCTTGCTGAATGATTGCGGATGTTCAAAACCAAGCTCATAGGCTATTTCGCTTACTGATAAATTGGTGGTGGATAATTTTTCTTTCGCTTTTTCTATCAGTTTTTGGTGAATGTGCTGCTGGGTATTTTGGCCCGTAAGCACTTTCAATAATCCACCTAAATACCCCGGCGATATATTTAGTTTTTCGGCGATATAAGTAACTGTCGGCAGGCCATTTTTTATAATTTGATCGCTGTTAAAATAAGTTGAAAGCAAATCCTCTAACCTCGCCAACATTTGGTGGTTACTTATTTTCCGGGTGATAAACTGCCGCTCGTAAAACCGTTTGCCATAGGTAAGCAACAAGTCGAGCTGTGCTATCATTACCTCCTGGGTAAACTTATCAATATTAGAATGGTATTCCTGCTGGATGTTTTGCATCATCCCGGTAATGATCAGCTCTTCTTTCTCCGAAAGAAACAAAGCCTCGTGTACCGAATAATCAAAAAACTCGTATTGCTTGATGGTTTTGGCTAGCCCGGTATTCCAAAGAAAATCGGGATGGACCAGCAACAGCCACCCCGATCTTTTTAATACTGCAGCCTTCTCTACTTCGATACCAAAAACCTGGCCCGGCGCTATAAAAAACATGGTACCTTCATCAAAATCATACTCCTGCTGCCCATATTTCATTTTGGCATTAAAATCCCGTTTCATCGAGATGGAATAAAAATCGAACACCATGCTACCCACCATCTCGCCCATAGGGCCAATAATGGTTTCCATGTTGATCACGCTTATTAACGGATGCTCCGGCTTAGGAAGCCCCATTGCAAGGTGATATTCACTGATGGTTTTTACCCTGTAGGGCTGCATGTTTGCCATAGCACAATTAATTATTTGGCGTTATATACTGTTGCAAATTCCTTTGCAAAATCTTCCAGCTTTACTTTGCCCAATTCGGGTTTATGGTGGCCATAACCTTCATTTAGTAAACCGGTATGGCAGGCTGCAAACATCTCAACAAATAATTGGGCAATATGCGCAGGTATGCCAAAGCCTTCATAGGCACCCTGCATTTCTTCATCAGAGATAAGTTGCCATTTTAAATCAGGTTTGCCAATAGCTGCACCTAAAGCAGCCGCAATCTCATTGCAAGTACGCTCATCGCTCGCTACATATCTTACGTGGTTGCCAGGGGCTTGGTTTTCTATCTCATCTGCAGCGGCGGCAGCAATATCCACCGGCGATACCAGTACCACCCTATCATCGCCGCCATAGTTTGACGCGATAAAGCCCGCATTCCTTATCATATCCACAAAGCGGTATAAATTATAATAGATGTAGGTTGCCCGCAAAAATGTAAGCGACTCTAAAGGCAATTTATCTAACAGATGTTCTACATGGCGTTGCAGCACAATTAAACCTGCGCCTTTTTCTAGCTCAGCACCATAACTGCTCACATGTACAACACGCTTTACCCCCGATTGTTGAATAGCCCGGGCATAATTACTGCCTACCTTTTGGCTATATACTATCGGATCGCCTGCTGCGCCATCCGGTGGGATCATGGTGTGTACTACATCGGCTCCGGTAAAAGTTGCTGTTAAAAAATCAACATCCTCTACACTACCGATAGCTGCTTTAGCCCCTAATGCTTCAATATCTTTTTGCCTTTCGGGCTTGCTGCTGATAACTGTAACCTCGTGCCCTTTTTGCACTAACAGTTGTGTTAGCGGTTTACCAATATGTCCTAATGAACCTGTTACTATGATTTTCATATCTTTTAGTTTTTTTGTTAAACCAAAGGTGAGCAATAACAAATGCGCAGAAGTAGCCAAATCAACTGTTGTTGTAGCCAAATCAAACATATAAAAACAGTATAGTTTAATGCGCCTTAACAGGTGCCTTGACAAAAACCGACTTAACCCCTAATTGCACTAACCTCAACGGGCGGAGAATCAATAATAATGGCGAAGTAACAACCGGCAATTTAAAGGTATTAATATCCGCCATATTGGGTAAAAACAAGTATATAAAACACTTGGTTGAGAAAGTTAATTTACGGTACAGATTATCCTGTAACTGAAACGAGCGGGTTAAAAACTCCGACTCGAAAAAATGAGAGCGCTGCGATTTAACAGGATATTTTAAAGGCACTTTCTGCTCAGTTTTGGATAGCGTTATACCCTCCCCCTCCAATAGCTCAAAGCCCAGCAATTGCTTTAAGCTTTCCATACCGGTATTTAGCTTTTTTTGGAAGGCATACTTTTTAGCACAATCATTTATCACCTGCAAATCCAGGGCAGCGCCTTCCTTTTGTATGAGGCAGGCAATATCAACCAGATATTTAAATTTGGAGGTCATATCCTTTATAAAATGATTAGAGATAACCGCCAAAAAATCATAAGTAGGGCTAAGGGTGTTAATTTTAATACCATTAATACTCCGTTCAACCAAATGCGGCAAAAAGAAATCGAGACCGGGATATTCGCCCGAGCACCTGTCCATTAAACGATAATGGATCTCAATGAGGTTATTTGTTGGAAAAGCAGGTTGTACATAAACAATATCCTTATACAACGAACTATAATAATTTAAATAAGGGCGCGGCACGGCATCTACCGGCCTAAAATTTTCCCGGATTAAATAGTCTTCCGCATCTGCTAATCTACTGCGCGATATCATTAGGTCAATATCACTGCTTTCTCTCAAGCCCAGTTCTTCATAATAATTAGCAGCAAAGCTTGCCCCTTTATACGGGATGCAGGTTACACCATTTTTTTTGAACTCATCAACCAGCGCGCCTGCTGCTTTTAGCTGTGTAAAGTTTTTAAACCGGGTAGTATTATGGTTCTTTTTAAAAAGCGAGGCAACTTCGCTGTCTATGGTTACGTTATGCTTATCAGTAACATAAAATATAAATGAACTAACGCCATGCAAAGATGCCATTTTACCAAACACTTCCCAATCAATGGAGTTAGTCGCAATAAAATCCGCTACGTCCTGTTTGTCACATTTTGAAAAATATAGCCTCGCAAGTAATACAATCAGTATTTGCTCACTATTATAAATTGCTTTTAACTGCGGTATATTTAGCATGAAAACGTTTGTAGTGCCCTTAGATGAACCATACTTTGCAGGGGTTGAAAAAGCAGGGATATATGACGAAGATAAAAAACTATTATTTAACCTAAAGCTTGTAAACCCAAAGTTGTTAACTTTTGTAACTTGCGAATAAAATTTTTACAATTGAAGCTCCCAAAAAACATACGCTATCTTTTTAAAGACCTCGCAAGGGCATTTGGGTTGATATGGAGAGCTGATAAATTTATAGCCCTTATTAATATCATCCTGCTTATTGTACAGGCACTCCTGCCTATTTTGCTGCTGTATTTTCTGCGCGCACTTATTGAAGGTGTGATACATGGTAATAAGTCTTTTGATACCGTTATACCCATTATAATTTATTACGGCATTATACAGTTGCTAACCATTATTGCCGGGCAAATAGCATCTTACATTGGTACTATACAACAACAAAAGCTAACAGATAATCTTTCTGCAGAGGTGCTCGAAAAAGCCGTTAAGGTTGATTATGCTTACTATGAAAACCCGGCTTATCATGATAGTATGCACCTGGCCCAGCAACAAGCTATTTACAAGGCCGGCATGTTGTTAAGCAACTTTAACGCCATGCTGCTCAACAGCATGTCTCTTGTTTTTTTGATCGCGTTTTTTATCTCTATGCACTTGTTGTTTGCCCTGCCCTTTACTGCGGTGTTAATACCACTGGCGGCTGTTAAATGGTATTCGGGCTATGCACTGTTAAAGCTCGAACACAAATTTGCACCTGCCGAGCGTGAGGCAAATTACTTACAGGGCGTTTTAACCGGCGTAAGCGCTGCTAAAGAGATCAGGTTATTTGGCTTTGGCGATTCTTTTATACAAAAGTTTAAAATAATCCGTGCAAACATCCACCACGAAAAAAACCGCTTGAATTTAAAGCTTACCTGGTACAGTCTTTTTGCCGAATCGGCCGAGGTGATCGCGATGCTGGTTATTTTCGGCATACTGGCAAAATATACCTGGATGCACATTATTACCATTGGTGCATTTGTAATTTATATACAAGGCTTTCAGCGTTTGCAAAGTACCGCGAAAAGTTTTTTACAGGCCATGGTTCAGGTTTTTCAGCAGCGCTTGTTTCTGAACGATTTGTTTCAATTTTTGGATATGCGTACCGATGGTGGCTCAACCGGCGATAAGCCATTTATTATGGCGGATAAAGGCATCAGTATTAACAAGCTCTCATTCACCTATCCCGGTACGGAGAAGGTTATTTTGCGGGATGTATCTATCCAATGCAAGCCGGGCAGTATTGTGGCCATTGTGGGCGAGAATGGCTCCGGAAAATCAACCTTAGTTAAACTGTTAGGGCGGTTGTACAACACCCAGCCCGGCAGCATCAAACTGGAAGATGATAACTATGCTGATATTGGCATTAGTTCATTCCAAAAAAACTCCATATTCCTGTTTCAGGATTTTGAACAGTACATGCTTACGGTTGAGGAAAACATCAGTTTAAGCGATATTGAGAAAAAGAAAAATGATGCGGATATAGTCAATTCAGCACGTTTTTCCGGTGCAAGCCAGTTCATCGAAAAATTAAGCCATGGTTACCAAACCCGTTTAGGCCGGTCGTTTGTAAAAGGCGAGCAATTAAGCGGCGGGCAATGGCAAAAACTGGCGCTGTCACGTGCTTTTTATAAGGATGCCAAACTGGTGATATTAGATGAGCCAACCAGCGCAATGGATGCCTCAGCCGAATACGATGTATTCAACAATATAAAAAGCCAGATGAAGGATAAAATGGTTTTTTTAATTACCCATCGCCTTTACAACCTTAAAATTGCCGATCATATTTATGTATTGAAAGACGGCACCATTAACCAGGAGGGTAGTTTTAATAGCTTGATTAAAGCTCCCGGATTGTTTAAAGAGATGTATGATAAGCAAAAGCTATAAATAGCCGTATTATCGTTTACGCCTGAGCATGCTTAAAAATACGGGCGTGATGCCCAGGTAAGACGCGATGTGCTTCTGCGCGATCCGTTGTTCCAGCTTAGGGTATCTCTTTTTAAAAAGCTCGTAACGCTCTTCGGCGGGTAGCGCCAGACTTGAGGTGATGCGTTCCTGGTACAGTACAAACCCGTTTTGCGCCAGGATGCGAAAAAAACGTTCAAACTTGGGCACATGGTTAAACAGTTTTTCCATATCAGGGTAACTTAACAGAAAAACTTCGGTATCCTCCAAAGCATCAATGCAGTAAAACGCGGGCTTTTTAGAGTAAAAACTGGCTACATCCATCGCCCACCAATCTTCCGGAAAGAAAGAAACATTATGCTCGCGCCCATCTTCATCCCTATTAAAAATACGCAGGCAGCCTGTATTTACAAATGCTATCGAACGGCAAATCTCGCCCGAATTTAGGAATACACTGTTTTTTTTAATCGTTTTTTGCTGCACCAACGATAGGAAATAATCCGTTTCCTGCTGATCAGGCTTGATGTGGTAGGCTATGTTATGGAGTAAACGCTTGTACATTGTAAGTTCAGCAATATGCAAAAGCAAATAAAGTTATAAATGCGCTTTTTTAAATTAAAGTACTTTAATAAATGGATTTTAGTGTTTACTGTTTGTCATTAATAACATTGGGTTGTAACAACTTTAAAACATTTGGTAGCTTTGGCAGTTAAAGGTACAATTACTTAAAATAACAAATTGAATATCAGGAAACTTTTACTCTTAGTTTTATTACTAAATATTTTCGGGTTTACTTACGGGCAGGTGAGGTCGGTACGCGATTCTTTAAAAGCTGATTCGGCACACATCAAAGCTTTAAGAAAGAAAAAAATAGCTAATAATATCAATAAGCAATATGATTTTGGTGATTTAACCAGGAACATCATCCACCCAAAAAGAAAAGCCGATACGCTTAAAAAACGATCAGGCATTATTGTGGTACCCAACGTATCGGCCAACCCAACCATTGGCGAGCAGCTTGGTATTAAGGCAGTTGCAGGCAGGAGACTGGCAAATGACTCCATCACCTATCTATCTGTAGCGGCAACATCGGCGGCTGTAACCACCAAGGGCATTATTAACTTTTACCTCAACCATAACATATTTACACCGGGCAATAAATACAATTTCCAGGGTAATATCAGTGTATCCAAATCTGTACTGCCCGATTATGGTTTAGGCATAGGCCAGGCTTATACCGGCAACAATGCAGCGGATAAAATATTGGCCGATCCCACCCACCAGGCCTATTCCATACACTCTTATTATTTCGATTTGAAGGAAAAAGTGTACAAGGAAATTGTGAAGAACCTGTTTTTTGGCGTCGGGCTTGATTTTGCAGTACGTAGAGATATAACTTTTAAAGACACCGTAAACAATGCCACACCGGCAAGCGTTTACAATAACCAACATGGTTTCCCGCAAAATCATTATGCTTCGGATGGCTTTCTTTTTGATGCAGAATATGTAACCCGCGATAACCCTAACCGTGCCTATAGCGGTATTTATGCAGATTTAGGCTTACGTGTTAATCAAACCTTTATCGGCAGTACCAAAAACGCAGTACAGGTAACATCTGATTTTCGTAAATACTTTAGTCTTTCTGCAACCAACCCCGAAGAAGTTTTTGCTTTCTGGAACTGGGGTTCGTACCTGGCAAGCGGTGCTATACCTTATTTAGAATTACCCGGAACTGCTAAAGACGGTAGCTTTAGAAGTGGCAGGGGCTATACCACACAATATTTTAAGAGTACCGAATACAATGATACCGAAGGCGAATACCGTTTCCCTATACTGGCCAATAAGTTTGTTAGCGGTGTGGTTTTTGGCAACCTGCAAACCGGTAACGATGAACACGGTACAAAAATATTCCAGGTTTGGGAACCCGGCTATGGCGCAGGCCTACGTATACTGTTTAACAAAGCAACACGTACCAATTTAGCGCTTGATTATGCTTTTGGTAAGTTTGGCAACAGTGGATTCTTCCTTAATTTGAACGAGGCATTTTAATATATTTACGACTTACATTTGGGGCTATCACCTTTTTAGTATATTTAGCGCATTCAATAGTATAAGGCTATAAATTTATTTTGAATGCTATTTAACAGTTTCCCGTTTTTACTTTTCCTGCTTGTTGTATTTATAGTTTATTACCTGCCTTTCCGTTTTATTAAAACCAACCAGGTTGTAATATTAGTTTTGGCCAGTTTCTTTTTCTACGCCTATGAGAAGCCGGTTTTACTATGCTTACTGATATTTTCGATATTGGTAAATACCTATTTCAGCTTCAGCATACACCATGTTGAACAAAAAAAGGTAAAGCATTTTTTGTTGTTTGGGGTGATATTTAACCTTAGCATACTTGCCTTTTTTAAATACAGCCCGCTAATTGCATCTACGTTAAATAACGAATTTGACTTTAACAGCGGCTTTGTTAACCTGTTGCTTACCATACCGTTACCTATCGGAATTTCCTTTTATACGTTTGAAGGGATAAGCCTGCTGCTTGATATTTACAAAGGGAAAACCGTGATTGATATGGAATCCCATTCGTTCGGTACCCATTTAAAAAAGACGGCTTTTTTCATCTCCTTCTTTCCTCACCTCATAGCCGGACCAATTTTAAAGGCGCGCGATTTTTATCCGCAGATAGAGATCAAACTACTCAAAAATGTAAACTGGGAATATGTGGTTAAAAAGCTGATCCTCGGCTTTTTTTTAAAGATGGTAATAGCTGATAATCTTAATGATATCACTCAAAATATTACTTTCCCATACTTCCAGGGCTATTCATCTGTTAACCTGATATTGCTCATGTTCGGCTACTCCATGCAAATATTTGCTGATTTTGCCGGATACTCGTTAATTGCAATTGGCCTGGGTGCATTATTTGGCTATAAATTGCCGGATAACTTTAACTTTCCGTATATCTCGGCTTCATTTTCGGAGTTTTGGCGCAGATGGCACATATCGCTTTCAACCTGGCTGCGCGATTACCTGTACATCCCGTTAGGTGGCAACCGCAAAGGCGAATTACGCACCTACTTTAATTTGTTTATCGTGATGTTTTTGGGCGGCTTATGGCATGGTGCCGCATGGAGCTACGCCATTTGGGGATCTATGCATGGCATTTTCCTGTTGCTGGAACGAAAACTCAGAGGCGATAAAATTGATATGGAAAAGCGGAATATTTTAGGTGTACTTTATGTATTTTTCGTGGTGACGATCCTATGGATGTTATTTAAGTTAACCGATTTTACCCACTTTCTGTTGTTTTTTAAAGCAATAGGCCAAAATGTACACCTACCCGTAAAATTTGGTTTGGAACAATTAAGCCTGGTTTTATACTCGCTGGTTATTGTGGGTTACCACCTGCTTTATTTAGCCCGGAATACCAGTTTTTATGTAAAACGTAATTTTAAACTCGAAATATCCTTTTACAGCCTGATGCTGTTTTTTATTATCGTTAGCGCGGGGCCACAGGGTTCATTTATCTACTTTCAATTTTAACCGGGTAACATGAAGAAGGTAAGTTACATATTTTTAGTTTTTTTTATTCTGCTGATAGTTTACAGTTTGTTTTTAAAACTCCACCCTTTAAAAAAGACGGTTTTTTATACCAATGAAGAGCGTGTTGAGGAATTTGTATACAGTAAAAAAGGCTACCCGATTGTGCTTGTAGGCTCATCATTAAGCGGCGCATTCGAGCTCCAATCAATATTTAATCAGCCTTATTTTAACCTGTTTTTGCCTATAACCGGTGCCGCTACAGGGATAGAGGTAATCAGGCGTACTAATAAAATACCTAAAGAGCTGTTTGTCGAGATCAACCATATCGACAGGGGTGTTGATTCGACCCTGATGCACGAAACATTTGATGAACCATTGTATACGATTAAGTATGACCTTCCATTTTTATTAAAAAAGAACCAGATCATCCCTAACATCGTTGATAGAATTAAAAAACCGCAAAACCATATCATTAACGCGGTACAACCACCACCGGTACTGTACAATGCCTTACTGCTGAAAGCACAGCAAGAGTGGAAACAATTGCCTGATACTGCAAAATTTAATAAAGAACTGGCACGCATAAAATCCGTTCTGGCTGATTTTTCATCAAAAGGCTGTCGGATCTATTTTTATGAGATGCCTATGGATGCCAGCCTGAATAATTCACCGCTGCTAACCTATCAACGCAATTATTTTACTAAACTGGCAGCAGAAAAAGGCTACGTTATGATCAAAACTGATACCAGCCGACAATACCTGACCGGCGATGGCGACCACCTGTTAAGCGGTGACGCGGATATCTATATCAAATATTTTCAAGGTCAGGTAAAGCAGTAACTAACTAATTTCCGATAGCTAGGGATGTAGCCGTTTGAATATTGGCTGATCCTATTGTTTCAAACACAGCACCGTTTTTCCAAACCACGTTATTGTTATTATAATCAACACCAAGCACATAAACATCGCTGCCATTAATAACTATCGCATTGGTGGAGTTAGCACCCGCAACTTTAACTTCAGTCCCGTTTTTCCAGTAATTGCCTTGTAAACCTACAATTGGGCCTGTAGGGGTGTAATCAAACCCGGTAATATAAACATCGGTACCCTGGCTGCTAATACTGGTAGGTACGTATGCGCCATTGTTAATCGGCGTCCAAACATTATTTTTCCAATAACCACCGGCATAGCTACTATCGCGGCCAGCAACATAAATATCGCTGCCCACAAGGGTTATCCCTACTGTTGAATTATAATAGGCGCTTACCACATTCCCACCTCTGCTTAAAAGTCGAACATTAGCGTTTGTCCAAACCAATCCAAAGTCACCATTAACAGCATTAGGCGGACTATATGGTTCGTTTTCTGTTGACAGTTTACCGCTCACATATACATCCGATCCGGATAAGGCAATCCCGGTTAGGGCATCGGTTAAAACACTCTGGTAAGGAAATAAATTTCGCCCGATGGTGTTTTCAAGATCTATCTCTGAATTATTTGGCCAGTAGGCAATATCACCCGATTTATCAAACCCTGTAACAACAACTGCGGAGCCTGACAAAGTAAGATATTCTATGCTGTTTGCATTGGTTACCGGCACAAAAGTTTTGTTTTTCCAGTATCCGGCAGACTGTGCAGCGATATATACATCAGTGCCCGAAGTGATTAACGAGGTAATATAAGCAGAATTGGATATGGTATCAGCAATGATGCTTACCGTGCTTTGCGATAAACTGGTTTTCCAATAAGTGGCCTTACCATTTGCACTACCCGCTACATATAAATAAGGCCCGGTAACCGGTTTCGGTGTGGTGACAGGTATATTTTTTGAATCTTTTTTACAGCCTGTAGCTAAAACCCCGGCAAAAGCAATTAAACAAAATAATTTTGTTGTATAAGAGGCATATGCTTGTTTCATAGGTTTTGCTTGATATTGTAAGGCTGGTAATACCCGAACCATTTAATTAGCCACCGGATATTGCGCTAAAACTAAGTATTATTTTTTAAAGAATTGCATATGTGCACGTTACAAATTAGTTACAATTGTTTGGTGGCAAAGGCCTTAACTATTTTAATGAAATTGAAGGGCTCGCCTTTTTAGCTCCGGGCGCTGGTATCGCATAGTTTTTAACTTGCGAAAACAGTTGTTTTGGGTGAAATGGCTTCGAAATACAATCTTCAAAACCGGCCTCAACCAATGTGGCAAGCACTTCGGCATCAATTAATGAGGCCGTAAATGCTATTACGGGGATGGCTGGATATAGCCTTTTAATGTCTTTAATCGCTTCATGTCCGTTCATTACCGGCATTTCAAGATCAAGCAATATAATGTTGAAATCGGTATTCTTTTCCAGTATCGCCAGCGCCTCTTTACCATTAAAAGCAGGTGTACAGGTTGCTTTGTAGCCAGTAAGCATTTTGCGGGCAATAGTCATGTTGATCTGATTATCCTCAACCACTAATATCTTAAGCCCGGTTAAACCTTCGCTCTCATTATAGCTGCGTACCACTTTATCAGCCGATTTCTCAGCACGGTTAAAGGTTAACGTAAATGCAAACGTGCTGCCTTTACCTTTTTCGCTGGTTAGTACCAGGGTGCCGTCCATCAGGTTTAGCAGGCGAAGGCAGATGTTTAAGCCCAAACCTGTACCGGCATATTTGCGGGTATTTTCACTATAAACCTGTTCAAACCCTTCAAAAATACGCGCCTGGTCGGCTTTATCAATACCAATACCAGTATCCTCAACAATAAAATTAACTTTTAATGCCGCTTCTGTTGCACGCTCGCAAGTCACATTTAAACGGATATACCCTTCGTCGGTAAATTTTAACGCGTTTGATAACAGGTTGTTAATTATCTGGATAATGCGCACATCATCTGCCATCACAATGGCATCAAGCTGAGGATCGATCTCTACCTTTAACTGCAGTTTCTTTTGTTCGATATTATTGTAGAAAGGCAATGTAGAGTTGATCAATAACTCCTTTAAGTTAATCTCAATCGGATGAATGTTCAGCTTGCCAGCCTCTATCTTATTAAAATCAAGAATATCATTAACCAACTGCTGCATGTGGTTTGAGCAGTATTTTAATATCTGGAAATACTCATTAGTGGTATATTCCGGGTGATCATCGGTAAAGATATTTACGGCACCGATGATACCGTTTAACGGTGTCCTCAGTTCGTGGCCCATGGTGGATAAAAACCTGGTTCGCTCGGCAATTGCCCGGTTCTTTTCGTCAACCAAAGCCCTGATATACTTGCGCTCGTAATAAATGTAGGCCAATGCAAAACCAAAGGTTAGCAAAATGGCACAGCCGGCGTTGGTAACCAACATATGGTGAGCAACGGGTGCAGGGATACTTTCAATCGACTTTATATGGTGGCCGACATAAAAATTAATAAAAAATGAGGTAAGCCCCATCAGGAAATAGAAACCCAATTCGATATAAGACGACTCCTTATAATTTACCACAATAGGCACTACAATAATTACGGGGAAGAAATAGAAATACTGGCCGGTAACCGAACCCTCAACAAAGGAACTTATAATTAGCAGTATACAAATGGATGTAAGCATTAAAGGCTGTACATTTTGCATAATGTGAGTGAGCTGGATAATCAATATCAGCAGCACGGCTAAGCTAAAACAGCCTACCATGATAGCCGAAACCGTAAGGCCTAAAGCAAAGTAATAAAGAGTGATACCTACACTTACCAAAAGCACAACAAAGCTTAGCTGGCTGGTTCGCTTAGCAATGCCTTTAAACTTAAAAGGCTCGTTATTAGATGTTTCGTTGTAAATCACTACGTACTTTTACGAAAACTTATCAATATAGTTTTCAGATAATCGGGTAAATTATTGTTTATGGTATTGTTGAACTTGTTTTTGTAAGGCCAGGTATATATCGTAATAACAGGTTGCAGGGATTTAAATAACTATAAATTATTCAAAAGCTTCTTCAAACCTAATTAAAATTTCTAAAAAAGAAAAATAGTTTCTTAAAAACGCGGTTTCGATCAAACCTATTACCATTTGGTCGGTTCTTAATATTGATAAAACATCAAGCTACCATGAGTACAGAAAATAATATTATAGATAAAAAATATTCAACCGGGTCCGAAAACGAAGAAGATTTGCAGGATCCTACCACCAAATATCCCAAACCGCCATTCAACGGGCAATCGCAGCCATGGCCGGGATTGGCCAGTAAAATGGACCCGAAACCCGATCATGGTGAAACAAGTTACAAAGGTTCGGGCAGGTTAAAAGGTCGCAAAGCGCTCATTACAGGCGGCGACTCCGGGATGGGGCGTGCGGCAGCAATAGCTTACGCCCGAGAAGGTGCGGATGTTGCCATTAACTATTATCCAACTGAAGAGCCTGATGCCCAGGAAGTAATCGCCTTGATTAAAGCTGAAGGCAGAAACGCTGTTGCCATTCCTGGTGATTTGCGCGATGAAGAATTTTGCAAGCACCTGGTAGCCAAGGCTGTTGAAGAATTAGGCGGGTTAGATATTGTGGTAAGCAACGCGGGCAGGCAACAGTCGCACGCATCTATCACAGATATCTCAACCGAGCAATTCGACTGGACTATGAAGACCAATATTTATGCGCCATTTTGGATCATTAAAGCGGCTTTGCCACATTTAAAACCGGGCTCAACCATTATCGGCACTACATCCGAGCAGGCATATGACCCAAGCCCAGATTTATATGATTATGCCCAAACCAAAGCTGCCACCATGAATTACGTTAAATCACTAGCTAAACAGCTTGGCCCAAAAGGTATAAGGGTTAATGGTGTAGCACCCGGCCCTATATGGACACCATTGCAGGTAAGCGGAGGCGCTACCCAGGAAAAATTGAAGATGTTTGGCGGCCAAACGCCAATGGGCAGGCCCGGCCAACCGGCAGAATTAGCCTCTATTTATGTACAACTTGCTGCCGATGATGCAAGCTATGCAACCGGCCAGGTTTACGGCTCATCCGGCGGAAGCGGGCAGCCGTGATATATTCTTTATAAAAAACACCATGGTTGTTTAAGATCATGGCGTTTTTTATTGCTTAAAATGTGCTGTTTTAACTCAAAAACACAGCGTTTTTGGCGCTTTTTTGTTTAAAATAAAGCCTGTTTTAATAAAAAAGTGGACCTTATTGTGCTTTTTTAAACCTAAAATGGTAGAAAAAATATCGTTTTAGCACATTAATAAGCTAAAAAATGTTCATTCTATCCCAATCGATTTGATATTGGCGAATTAGCCAAATCAATGATATAGAATTTACTCTAAAAAAAATAATAAATTTTCTCCAAACGAAATTACAATATTCTCTATTTCAATTAATTATAAGTGATTTTATGACAATTTTAATAACTTTCTAATATGTTTTTTTTAAAAAACTTGCTATCTTTGTGGCTTCATACAGCAGGCGTTCTTGCCTGCTTATTGTGATAAGGTTTAGGTTTAGGCCTCCAAACAGCGAGTGTAAGGAGGCCTTATTTTTTGCCTTAAATTTTAAATACCTGATAATTCGATCCATACAGGCGCATGATCGCTTGTTTTTTCCCAACCACGTACATTCTTATCTACACCACCCGCAGCCAAGTGTTTATCTAATTCCGGGCTCAATAAAAAGTGGTCAATTCTTAATCCTGCATCCCTGCCATAGGCATTACGAAAATAATCATAAAACGTATAAATTTTCTGGTCCGGGTAAAGCTTGCGGATCGCATCCGTCCATCCCTGCCCAACCAGGCTGTGGAACGCTTCACGGGTTTCGGGGCGGAACAATGCATCTTCCACCCAACGCTCTGGTTTATACGCATCCAGATCGGTTGGCATAACATTATAGTCGCCGGTAATTACGGTTGGCTTGCCCGATGCCAGCAGATCAGCGGCATGCAATTTCAATCGCTCAAACCAGCGTAGCTTATAATCAAACTTAGGCCCCGGTGCAGGGTTGCCGTTTGGCAGGTAAAGGCAACCGATAGTTATGCCATTAACAATTGCTTCTATATAACGGCTATGTTCATCTTCCGGATCACCGGGCAGCACACGACGAACCTCCTGGATCTCTGCATTTCGCGCCAGGATCGCAACACCGTTCCAGCTTTTTTGGCCATGCCATATGGCATTGTAGCCTGCATCCTTTATCGCCTGCTCCGGAAATTTTTCCTGCGGGGCTTTTAGTTCCTGCAAACAGGCAACATCGGGCTGGCTTTCTTCCAGCCAGCGCAGCAGTACCGGCAAGCGGCCATTTACGCCGTTAACATTATAAGTGGCAATCTTCATTTTATATTAATGCTTTTAGGTTGATTTTGTGTGTGAACTATTCGCCTTTAAAATTTAGGCCTATAATTTTACGTGCATTATCCAGCATGGCAATCATCTGCCGGGAGATTTCATACGTAATGACCGGGCTTTCGGTTAAGCCTTGGTTTATCAAGTCGCAAAAATGTGCGGTTTCATAATTTAACCCGCCCGCGGTGAACGGCTCATCCAATTCAACGGTTCGCCCATCTAAATAATTGATGGTTGCCTTTGCCGGGTTCCACCAGTTTTTATGGATGCTGATATTACCCAGCGTGCCGCAAATCAGCGCGTCGCCTTTACCATGCAGATCAAAGCCACAATAAAACTGACCATAGCCTTTTTCATGCTCTGTTTGAAAAATGGTGAACATATCGATCTTGTTATCGCCAAACCTACCCATGGCCTGTACTTGTTTGGTATCGCCTAGCCAGTCCAAAGCCAAATAAGCTTCATAAATACCAATGCCCATTACCGCGCCGCCGGCAAGGTCGTGACTAAAATTTGGATGATCCGGACTGATATCTGCTACCGACGATCCCGCCCGCACATAACCAATCTCGCCAATCGAGTCGGTCAACAAGTATTCTTTTAATTTTCTATACAAAGGAAAAAACGGCGGTTTCATTCCTTCCATAAATAGCAGTTTTTTTTCTTTGGCTACTTTAAGGATCTTATCCAATGATTTTAAGTTAATGGCTGCAGGTTTTTCGCATAATACATGCTTACCTGCATTCACGGCTAAAATACTATATAGTTCATGACTATCAGGGAGCGTTGCGATATAGACAGCATCTATATCGCCATTTAATAATTCTCCAACATTAGCAAAACCAACCCCGCCATACTGCTCCACAAAAGCCTCAACAGTCTCTTCCCGCCTCGACCAGGCACCTACAAATTCGGCATCCGGCACTTCTTTTAAGCCTTGCATAAAGCGGTGCGCTATCCTGCCGCAACCTATTATTCCCCAACGGATCATTGTTTATTATTTAGGTAGATTAATTTTCACTCGTGGCCTCTACGCCATAGCGTAGAGCATCTTTAAGCACACCCGTACTTATATCTTTTAATTTTTTGAACTTAATACAATAGCCGGTCACACTCGCTTTGCCTAATTTTTCGCCATATGTTTGGGCTAAATGGGTTTTATCTTCGATACCCATAATATAAATAGATATCCCGGTTGTATTTGCACTCATACCAATTTGATAAAATTCTCTTGATGTTCCATCAGCATATTTTATGGTGTAAGATCCATATCCGATGTTAGGGTTACTCACAATTTTGCCTTCGCCGTTTTTACCATCCAAGAACCATAGCTTATATCCCGGCAATGTTTGTATTATGAGGGTGTGCAGCGATTCCATGTCAGTACGTTTTGCTTCAGGTTGACTGGCAATATACTGTTCAATTTGTTCTGGTATGTTCATATGAAAAATATTAAATGATGAGTTACCTGCTTTATCTATTCAAATCTCGCTTTATTTTTAGTTGTATGTTATTTCAAATTTAGCGTTTGTTTAAAAATGCTTTTTATTTTATCATTGCCGTTGGCTTTAGCCGACGGGATAGCCGATAAATGATCTGGCTTTAGCCAAATATCATGCTTAGTTGCGGCTAAAGCCAACGGCAATGAGCTTTTTGCCCCATAGTAAATTATCGAATCTATTTTTAGACCGCTTCTAAGATACTATCCTAAAACCAAAACGGCCCTATACGGGCCGCCTCAGTAAAAAAAATAAAAACTCGATTATTGAACAGGATCGCCCTGCTTGATCTCATCGGAAGCATGGATCAAGATCTTATCGTTGGGTTTCAGATCACCGAAAACCTCGGTAGAATCGCTACTCGCCAACCCTTCTTTAATATTTATTAAGTTCGCCTTACCTTCGTCGTCTTTTATAATATACTCGTGCTCGGTAGAGCGTATGATTGCCGTATTAGGCACCAGCAACGATTTCGCGCCCGACAGCAGCGGAATGTTCACCTCGGCATACATACCCGGTTTTAATTGGCCGTCTTTATTCTCTACATCAATTTCTATCGCTTCCTGCTGTAAGCTGCCCAATGAATTTGCGGAGCGGCTAATCTTGGCCGTTTGTGTTTGCCCGGGCATGGCATTGAACACAAATGACACCGGTTTCGACAGATCAACCTTGTCTACATCATCTTCAGGTATCGATACCGTAAGCCTCATTTTATGGATATCCTGTAATACTAACACGGGCTGGTCGCCGGTTTTACCGGGCGCAACCAATGCGCCGGGCGATACATTACGCTGGATGATCATACCATCAAAAGGAGCTGAAATCCGCAGGTAAGAATTCATGGTTTGTACCGATTGCACGTTTGACATTTGCGCACTAACCATTGCCTGATCTGCTTTCATTTTAGCTTGCGCGTTATCCAGATCTAATGGCGAAACAGAACCCGGTTCCTGCGCCGCTTCTTTTAATCGTTCGTATTTTTCCTTACTGGCTTCGGCATTTTCCTTTGCCTGGTCATATTGCGAATTGGCAGCGGCTAATTGTGATTCCATTTCCGGAGCTTCCAAAACAACCAGCAACTGACCTTTTTTAACGATCGATCCGCGGTCGACAAGTATCTGTTTTACAAACCCGTTCACTTTCGGAAACAGGTTTACCTCGTTAAACGGGATCAACTGCCCCGGCAACTGTGCCGAAGATGATAGCACCTTTTCGGATACGTTACCGTATTGGTATTTATTGGCCTGTTTGGTTTGCGTGGTTAAATCAACCGGTTTTTGGTTGCTGCTGCAAGCTGCAAAAAACAGGCATATCAGTATTAAACAAAATCTATATTTCATGATGCAAGGGTATTTTTAAAGTTTTCAATATCGTTATCGTCGTTCGGCATTAGTGATGGCTCATCGTAGGTGGTTTTTTCCTGGATCCAGGAGAACACTAACGGCAAAATAAACAGGGCGGCCAATGTTGAAGCGGCCAAACCGCCAATTACCGCGCGGCCTAATGGCGCTGATTGCTCGCCTGCCTCACCCATGCCCGATGCCATCGGGATCATCCCGGCAATCATGGCGAAGCTGGTCATTAATATGGGCCTTAACCTGATGGATGCGGCCGTTACCGCGGCACGGGTTGAATTTTTAAACTCTAACCGTAAGTATTCGGCATTGGTAACGATCAATATCGCATTGGCAACAGATACACCTGTCGACATGATCATCCCCATATAGGATTCCAAATTAAGGGTTGAGCCTGTTACCAGCAAAGCGGTTAACGCACCCAATATTACAGCCGGGATAGTAACCAAAACCGTAAGCGATAATCTGAATGATTGATAATTAGCCGAGAGCAATAAAAAGATAACCAAAACGGCAAAACCCAAACCATTTTGTAAACTGCTCATCGTTTCTGTTAGTAAGTTCGACATACCCTCAATAGTTGCAACCAGGCCTTTTGGTGGTGTGCCCAATGATGATACGACCTTTTGTACGTCGCGGGTTGCCGTGCCCAAATCTTTTTTACTGATGTTGGCGCTAACTGTAATAAACCGGCGCGGACCAGTACGATCATATTCGGCAGGGGTGAAGGTTTGTTTAAAGGTGGCCACATCCGCAAGGGTTGGGCTGCTTTGGCCTTTAACCAGCGGAATTTCCTTTAACGCGCTCATGGAATTCATTATAAATTCCGGTATTTCGGCCTGTACCTGGTAGGTATAAGAGTTATTTTCATCCAGCCACAGGTTTTTGGTGGTATAACGGCTTGATGACGTACTTGCCGTAACCGAGCGTGCCACATCACTCACATCCAAACCTAATTGCGATATTTTTAACCGGTCGAGTGTGATACTGATCACCGGATAATCCAATGGTTGATTGATCTGCACATCACGCAGGTAAGGGATCTTTTTTAATCCGGCTAAAACCTTGTTGCCATAGGTTTTTATCTGCTGCATATCCTTGCCTGCTACCTGTACCTCAATAGGTGTATTGGCACCCTGGCTCATGATCTTTTCAGTCATGTCGATAGGTTCAAAGCTGATGGTCATTTCCGGGATTTCGGCAGCGATATTTTTGCGCAGCGCATCCTTCAAGTCATCCATGTTCACATGATAATCAGCATCCAGGTTTACCTGTAAAACGGCCTCGTGTGTGCCGGTATTAAACACATACAAGTTACTGCTGCCGAAGCTACTCGGCACCAAACCAACGTAACCCGAAGTAATTTCTACGTGATGATTTACCGTTTTATCGATGATTTGCAGCACCTGTTTAAACTTATCTTCGGTAACTTCCAAACGTGTGCCCTGCGGTTCATCAATACGGATCTGAAACTGCCCGTTGTTTAGTTTAGGCATCATATCCTTACCTATCAACACAAAACAAAGCCCGGCAAGGCAAATTACTACTACAAGATATATCGGGATGATGAGCTTTTTGTTAGGCATCAACCTATCCAAAATCAATATAAAACGAAGCTTAACCCGCTCAAAAAAGTTATTCTTTTCAGGTTCCTTCTCTTCTTCCTCCAGGTGTTCGTTGATTTGCGCTTCTTCCAAAACATCCAAATCTTCACCGGCATGGGCGTGCGGTTTACCATGGTGATATTGAAACTTTTCGGCTTTCAGTATCCAGTTACTCAAAATCGGCACCAATGTTTGCGATAAAAGGAACGACACAATCATGGTTAAGCCGATAGAAAGCGACAACGGCAAAAACATCGCCTTCGGCACGCCATTCATCAAAAACGATGGCGCGAATACCGCCAGGATACAAAGCAGGATCAGCAATTTGGGGAACGCGATCTCCAAACAAGCATCAAGAATAGCCCGCTTCTTGGGCTTACCCATTTCCAAATGCTGGTGAATATTCTCTATCGTCACCGTGGATTCATCCACCAAAACCCCGATCGCCAGCGCAAGCCCGCTCAAAGTCATGATATTGATCGTTTGCCCGAAAAGACTGAGCAGGAAAACGCCAATCAGTATCGAAATCGGGATCGTAGTCACCACAATTAAGCTGCTTCGCCAATCGCCCAAAAAAAGCAGCACCATTAAAGCGGTGAGTGTAGCACCCAATCCACCTTCGGTCATTAAGCTTTTTACCGAGTTAATTACCGCTACGGATTGGTCAAATTCGTAGGAGATCTTCACATCATCCGGCAATAAACTCTGCATTTCGGGCAGTTTTGCTTTTAAGCCCTGCACCACCGACCAGGTGGAGGCCGATGCTGTTTTAACTACCGGGATATAAACCGACCGCTTGCCATTTACCAGCGCGTAATCCACCGTAATATCAGCAGCATCGGTAACGCGGGCTATATCTTTTATAAAGATAGGCACACCATTTTTAGTAAGTACCGGGATGTTGCCAAAGTTGGCGGAGTTTTTAACCAGCGAGTTCATGGTGGTTAAAAACATAGTATTATCAATCCGGATATTGCCAGATGGCGCCATCACGTTGTATTTAGATAATGCATCTACAACCTCATCGGGAGTTAGATCATAACTACGCAGTTTATCAGGGTCGATACTTAACACAATTGACCGTGCATTTGACCCAAACGGCGGCGGGGCAGATAAGCCCGGTATGGTAGAAAACATGGGCCTGATGCGCGTTGCCGCTAAATCATAAATATCCTTCAGATTTTCAGTTTTGCTATCCAGCACCAGTTCGCCAACCGGCAGCGATGAGGCATCATAACGGATAACCTGGGGCGGCAATGCACCGGGAGGGAAGAAACTTTGCGCCCGGTTAACCTGCAAGGCTACCTGTGCCGAGGCTTCGGCCATGTTGGTGCTTTCATAAAATGAGATCTTGATAATGGTTAAGCCCTGGATACTTTTACTGCTAATGTTTTTTACGCCATCAACGTACAAAAACTGGTTTTGCAAACCGGTGGCAAAAAAGCCCTCCATTTGCTGCGACGACATGCCGCCGTAAGATTCGATAACATATATAGTTGGAAGGTTTAGCTTCGGGAATATATCTATCGGTATATTGATTGCACTTAGCACTGCAAAAACCAACAGACTCACTGTAATTACAATTACCGTGATGGGCCTTTTGAGTGCACCGGAGATCATTGACATAATTAGTTATTTTAATAAGTTTAAAACTGTATTTACCTGATTTTCGGTAATGGCTTTTTGGAAAATCGCGCTCGAATAATCGTACTTGGCCTGCATATAATCCGTTTCGGCACGATAAAGGATATTAAGCGCTGCGTCCAGCGTTATAATATCCGACAAGCCGTTTTTATAGAGCGACAAATTTTGCCGGTAACTATCGTTGGCGGCCTTTAACTGCTTTGGGATTTCTTGTAAGCGATTTAATGCGGTTTCCATTTCCACATCGGCCTGGCTGGCGCTGATATCCAGCAACTGTTGCTGTTCTTTCAGTTTTTTAAGTGAATAATCGGTACTGGCTTGTTGCGTGCGTAGTTTTAATTGCCTGCGGCGAAGATCGAATAGGTTATAGGAGATACCTATCCCCACTAAATAATTACCCCGCTGGTAACCGTAACCTGATGAAAGGCTGTTATAGTTCCCGGCATAATCAACGCTTGATGCCCTGCCCCAGCCTGCGGCTAACACAGAAATTTTGGGATTGTACATTTTCTTCACCAAATCCTCCCGTTGCAGGTTATTTTCATAAACCGAACGGTAATAATTGATCAAAGGATGATTGGTCGTATCCGCAGGAAATAAATAGGCACTCGGCTGGTTAATCAGCGTTACCTCTACCGTTGTATCCGGCAAAATGGATTGATATGGGAAACCACTCACTGATGAAAGTTGCAATTGAACCTGTTTAAGCTGATTAAGCACTTCAATATAATTCAACCTTGCTTTAGACAGTTCTGCTTGCGCGATGCTGGTATCAACACCTGCCCTAACACCACTTTTAGCCAGCGACATGATAGAGCGCAAAATTTGCTGCGTACGATCAACATTGCGGTATTGGATACTTAGCAAGTCCTGTAATCGCAGCAATTGCAAATAATTGCTGATGGTATAAGCCCGCAGATCGTATTTTGATTGCGCATATTGATTTTGCTGCACGGTAACATCCGAGTTTGCCACCTTATTTTGTGCACCGTATTTACCGAAATTATAAACTTCCCAGTTCAATTCGGCAATCCCCAGATTATCGGATGTTGCGGTACTAACACTTGTGCTATGAACACCACCAGAGCTTGAGGGGATGATACCAAATCCAAAATACGGCCCGGTAACGTTATTGCTCGTACCAATATCGGCCTGGTAATTTAAGTTCAGATCAGGCAACCAGTTGTTGCGGGTTTCCACAGCCTGGTCCTGTTTTATTTTTATAGCCGCTGAATCGGTTATCAATTGCGGCGCGCGCTGATCTACGCTGTTTAGTAATTGCCTGAGTGTTATGGCAGGCTGTTGTGCTTTTGCGGCCGCTGCCAAACCTAGCAACAGCATCAAACAAATGCATCTTTTTAAGCTATACATGATTTTATTAAATAAATCATTTACAAATAGTTACCAATCAATCACAATCAGCAACTATCAATAAAGAAAAAAGTTTTTACGAAAAAATACTGCACGGTAAGTGCATCATTATTAAATGAAATTTGATGATTTTTCTGCGGGAAGTGTTTAAAACCGGGCAGAATCAGGCAGATCAGATCCGGAAGGTGCAGAGCGTTAGGTACGCGTACTGTTGGTTGTGGAAAAAATAGGTATCCCATGCAAAAAGCATTTTTCGCTTTTTTAAAGCGTCAAAAAACGAGATCAGGAATAAAAAAGAGATCGTCAACGCGAAAAAAACAATGCTTAACGAGCTGCTTTTTTCATCAAGCGTACATTTATCAATGCGCCTGAGCTGCAAAAGAACTGGAATAGGGGCAGCAACTTGCCTGGTGTTATAGATAGAATTTTGTGTTGTGCTGTTGGAAGGATTCAACTCACTGTGAAACGGGAGCAGTATAATGTGCGTTGCAGTTATAAAAGCATACAAAACCAGTACAGAAATTATCCGCCAGTTAAACTTTTCTATGCTTTTACGTTTCATTATACCTCTTAAACGAATTGGAAACACAAAAGTGTTGACAAATCAGCTAATTAGCTCCATGTAACAGAAAAGTTGCGAAACTGCGCCCATAAAAAAAGCTCCCGGTAAATACCGGGAGCTTTTCAATTATTTTATGGATCTTATGATTAATTGCTTGCTAATTTGGTTATTCTTGATTCGCTTTCTTTTACAGTAAACTCAACGCGCCTGTTTAACTGTCTGCCGTCAGGGTTATCCTGGCCGTTAGGTAAAGTATTGGGTGCAATTGGTTTAGCTCTTCCATAACCTACTGCCGAGATACGTGCATTGCTGATACCTTTGCTGATCAGGTATTCGCTACATGCGTTTGCTCTTTCCTGAGATAATTTTAAGTTATAAGCGTCGCTGCCTACAGAATCTGTGTGGGCGCTTAACACTACTGTTAATTTTGGTTGATCCTGTAATTGTTTAACCAATGAATCTAATACCGGGATAGCTTCTGCTCTTAAAGTAGCGTGGCCAAAATCATACAGGATATTATTTGCCGCGAATGATTGGTTTGCACCTGCACCAGCAAACTGCTGCTCACCAGTGTTAGCAATTGGATCCAGGCTAACTGCCGGAC
>Ga0302303_10000206_pt1 | contig 58604 bp, 45 predicted proteins | sample III_Palsa_E2_1_FD_194542 | JGI IMG/M metagenome (GOLD analysis project Ga0302303, IMG submission 194542) | Peat permafrost microbial communities from Stordalen Mire near Abisko, Sweden - III_Palsa_E2_1 | ecosystem: Environmental > Terrestrial > Soil > Palsa > Peat permafrost | place: Sweden...
ACAGCAATTGGCCGATGAAGGTACCGGAACCTGGGATATTAACCATTTACTACACGATGCGCCGCAATTGTCACAAAACATTAATGTAACAGGCGGTGGCGAAACCAATTCTTACTTTATAGGTGCTGGTTATTTAAACCAGATGAGCAATTTTGTTGGAAATGGAGGTTCAGGTCCTGATTTTGGTTACCAAAAATATAACCTGCGCATAAACGAAACCGCCCTTATTGGCAAGTTTAAGTTCAACGCTATATTGAATTACACCAAAACCCGTAACAAAACAAATACATCAAGCGATAATAACATTTTCGCCGATGCCAACCGTGTACCTGCGAACTATAATTTTCAAGATGCACAGGGCAACTATCTCACAAACCCGGTTTCATCCCAATTTAATCAACTTGGTATACTTGAAAAGGGCGGTTATAACCAAACCGACAATGATGAGGTCTTCGGTAACTTAAATGGTACGCTAAGCATCACCAAAGATTTGAAGCTGACCGGCGTATTTGGCGGCACGCTCGATAATAATGGCAGTTTTTACCGTGATCTGGAAGTGAATTATATACCACAGGGCGTATCGGGTAACGATAATGCGGTAAACGATGGCAATACTAAAACCTATACATTTAACACACAGGTTTATCTAGACTATGATAAAAGCCTGAAAGATCACCATTTTCACGGAACCTTCGGTGTATCAAGCGAGGATTATAATTCAAGGGGCTTCAACCTGTCCGAAAGCTATACCGACCCTTTGCTGGGTATCCCTACTACAGGTACGATCATAAACACATCTTCATCAACCGATATAGGGGTCGACGCGAATAGCCTTCTTTCAGCGTTTGGTCGCTTTAATTATGATTACAAGAACAGGTATTTCCTTGACTTTGTATTCCGTGAGGATGGTTCCTCCAAATTCGCCGAAGGCCATAGGTGGGGATTCTTCCCTTCTGTAAATGGTGGTTGGACAATATCTGACGAATCGTTTATGCAGTCTATAAAAAAGACAGTTACTAACCTGAAAATAAAGGCATCTTACGGTGTATTGGGTAACCAGAATGTGAGCAACTTTCAGTATCAAACCACTTATTTCAATTATGCCGGAGCCTATGGCTTTAATAATACATTGGTTGGCGCTGCAGGAACTAACCAATCAAACCCTAACGTGACATGGGAAAGGGCTGCAACATTTAATGCCGGTTTTGATTTTGGTTTGTTCAACGATAAGCTAACAGGCTCATTCAACTATTTTAATAAGGTAACAAGTGATATATTACAAGTCCCTACCGATGTTCCAGCATTATTTGGCGCAGTGCCAGCTGATGCAAATGTGGCTAAGGTTAGAGATAAGGGCTGGGAGCTTGAGCTGACCTATACGCTCAGGAGCAGTAAAGTGACCCAAAGCTTCAGCGGTAACATTGCAGATGACCAGAATACTTTGTTAAAACTTACCAATAATACAACCCAGCAAATATACAATGAGGATGTTTTTCAGCTGATCAGGCAAGTGGGGTCGCCAATAACCGAATACTATGGTTATGAAACTAACGGCTATTTCCAAAATCAATCACAGCTTCAAAACTATCCGAAACCCGTGGGCGCGGTTGTTGGTCTGGGCGATGTAAAATTCAAAGACCTGAATGGTGATGGCAAAATTGATGCCGGCGATAAAACCGAACTGGGTAACCCATTCCCTCGTTATACTTTCGGCTTTACCTACCGTATAGCTTATGGTGGATTTGACCTTAGCATGTTCATTCAGGGTGTAGGTAAAAGGGACGAGTTTTTAAGGGGTGAACTGGTTGAGCCATACCAGGGCAATTATGGCGCTACACTTTATGACCACCAAACCGACTTTTGGACACCGGATAATACCAATGCCCGTTTCCCAAGGCTTGATGTATCAGGTTCACCATCAAATACCAATAACTGGCAGAATGGGTCTGACCTGTTTAAGTTTAACGCGGCCTACGCAAGGCTTAAAAATTTAACTATTGGGTATACCATACCAAACAGGTTTATTGATAAACTCGGCATAAAGAGACTTAGAGTGTACTTGACAGGTCAAAACCTCGCCACTTTAACCAAATTGAAATTTGTGGATCCTGAAACAACAGAATTCGGAAACAATGTGGGTTTTACATCTTCAACAAGTGCCCGTAATTACCTGATGCCAATATTTTATGGCGGCGGTATGGATATTTCATTTCAATAACAACACTTAAAGATACAGACATGAAAAGTATTATAAAAATCTTCATAACGGCATTGACTGTAACGGTGGTTGTATCCGGGTGCAGGAAATTGAACATTGCACCCACCAACGAATTTACCAACCTTACCTTCTGGAAGATAGACGCCAATGTTTACAATGCGTTGTATAACAATTATAGCATAATGTACAGCAATGCTGGTCATACCTTATACTTTAATAATGAAGCCCTATCGGATAACGCAGTTGCCTTAACCGGCGATCTTAACATTATAGCCAGCGGAACAGCGACAGCTCAAACCGCCAAATTTTTAAATGATTGGGGTAGTTATTATGCAACTATAAAATCCTGCAATGATTTTTTGGCCAATATCAGCCAAAATACCACGTTGCCCAAGGATACCGTTGCCAGGATGATCGCTGAGACCCGATTTATCAGGGCATTCAATCATTTCAACTTAACTAAATGGTATGGGGATGTGCCGCTGATTAATACGGATATCACGCAGGATCAGTCCAAAACAATCGCGCGCAGCCCTAAAGCCACTGTAGTAGCCTTTATACTTTCTGAACTGGATGCCATCATACCCGATCTGCCATCGAAAGACAAATTGCCGGCGAGTGAAAACGGAAGGATAACCAAAGGCGCTGCTTTGGCGCTTGAGGCCAGGGTATTACTTTATCAGGGAAACAGGATGCAGGATGTAGTTACAGTTTGTGAAAAACTGATAAATGACCAGGCTGATTACGGCACCTACGCATTGGTTTCAAATTATTCCGATCTTTTCAGCGATCCAACGATAAACAAAACCAATAACGAAAGTATATTGTCGTTACAATACGTCCCGCTCACTACACGTACATGGCAAGATTTCTGGGATTTTGCACCAGTTTCAGTAGGGGGAAGGGTAAATGCAATGGCACCTACCCAGGAATTGGTTAATGACTACATTATGCTGAACGGCAAAGGAATAACCGATGCCGGGTCGGGGTATGATGCCACTAATCCGTACGTAAACCGCGATCCGCGCCTTACCGCCACTGTAGTTTATGACGGTTATAAATGGGATGCTGAGGGGGGCGCCAATGGCAGCAGCAAAACTATCTACATAAAACCAGGCAGCGACCCGTCAGACAATGCGGCTAACCCAAATGGCCCTGACGAATATGTTGCCAGCAGGCAAAGTACATCACCTACCGGTTATTACTGGCGCAAATATTTCGACCCAAAAGCACAAGTAAACTATGTATCAGGCTTAAACCTGCACCTTATCAGATATGCTGAAGTATTGCTGGATTATGCCGAAGCCAAAAACAGCCTTGGGCAAATGAATGCAGCCATATGGGATGAAACCATCGGTGCGTTGCGTAAACGCGCTGGTTTTACCGATCCCGGCGCACTTAACTACCCGGGCGGTGACATTACCTCCATCATCATGCGCGAAAGAAGGGTTGAGCTTGCAATGGAAGGCGGTTTGCGGACCGATGATATCCACAGATGGAAAACAGCCGAAACTGTGATGAACGGCTATGCACACGGTGCACAGTTCTCGGGTGATGCATCAACAGATAATGGTTTCATCAGGGCGCAAAAAAGACAGTTTAACCCCAACAGGGATTATTTATGGGCGATACCTAGCAATGAGGTTACCCTGGATAAAAATTTAACGCAGAACCCAGGCTATTAATAATCAATTGATAAAAAAATGAAAAAGATATTTTTATTAAGCTTAGTGGCGCTGGTATTTGCCATGGCTTTTACCTCTTGTAAAAAAGATGTCAAAACGCTCAACACAGGTGTTACTCCTGTCACAACGATCCAGGCGCCGGGCAATGATACAAGCATAGTAATTGCACCTACAACCGGGGCAAGCGTAGTATTTAAATGGGCTCCGGCTCCTAATAATGACCTCGTACTTTACGAGGTAGCATTTGATAAGGCTGATGGCGATTTTAGCAAACCTGTTTTTAAAGTAATTTCCGATGGATCGGGTGTGCAGTCGCAAGCTACCATTACGCAAAAACAGCTAAATACTATAGCGGCTGCGGCAGGTGTTGGCGCACTGGCAAGTGGCACGCTGAAATGGGCGGTTATAACCTCGAAGGTAACCAACAACGTAGTTAGTAAAGTTAGCCACACACTACAGGTAACAAGGCCAGCTGGTTTTGCTACAGTACCAAACGCTATTTATCTTACAGGTTCAGCTACAGAAGCAGGAACAGATCTGTCAAAAGCTATCCAGTTTAAAAGGGTAAGCGACGGCGTGTTTGAACTTTACACCTCGCTACAGCCTGGTAGTTATAGTTTGGTTGATAATACAAGCGGTACGCCAACTACTTATTCAATCCAAAGCAATGTTAATATTGTATTGAATGGCAGCACTACGGTAACAGGCAATAAAGCTGTATACCGTATCTCGCTTGATTTTGGTAACGCGGCATCCATCCTTACTCAAATAGTTTCGGTAGGCATTTTCTCCGCACCAGATAACAAGGTGTGGTTTACACTGCCATACATCGGTAACAGCCAGTGGGAGGCTGACGGGCAAACCATCACCATTCCGCAGGAATCTTATGGTTTGGACAGCCGGTACAAATACCAGTTTACAGTGCAGGATATGGCGGGCAACCAGTCAACAGAATGGTATGGCAGCGCTAATTCAGATAACCCTGACCCAAGTGCCGCTACACCGGCATCGTACTACTACATGTATGCGGTTGATAATTCACAGTTTAATTATTGCTTTAAAATATTGCCAAGCAATAATGGCAAAAGCTGCAACGTGAATGTAAACTTCAGTCCGCTGTTATTAAACTACACTAACAGCATTACTGCTCAATAGTAACATCCCAGGGATATAGCTTAACCAGCTATATCCCTTTAAATACTTTTACCTATGAAAAACATATTTTTTTATCGATCTGCAATTGTTTCGTTTTCTGTTATTATAATATTAGCAACTTCGTGCTCAAAAAAAAATGATCCGGGCCCGACCACTAAATCAAGCGATACAACCGTAACTACCAAGCCGCTTGTGTACAATTACGCGCTGCTTGCAGATTCGTTGCAGCTGGCTACACACGATACCTATATATCGTCGAACAGCAACTATTACATCGCAAATAGTTCGGGTACCAGTACTTTTAACTACTGGCCGCAGGCGCATGTGCTTGATGTTTTACTCGATGGGTTTTTACGTACAAAGAACACACAGTACACCGCGCGTATGAAAGCCCTGCTAAATGGTATAAAAGTTCAAAATGGCGGCGCATATCCAAACGAGTTTTATGATGACATGGGCTGGCTCGCTAATGCCAGTATGCGGTCATATACTGCCACAAGTGATGCCGATTATCTTACTGTAGCGAAAATACTTTATACGGAGATACAGGGCGGATATAATAATAATGCCGGAGGCGGTATATCTTGGCAACGAACACAGTTGTATTACAAAAATATCCCGTCAACAGGTAATGCTACTATCCTGGCTGCCAGGATGTATGAGCTGCAGAATAATGCTGCTGATCTTACTCTTGCTAAAAGCCTTTACACCTGGATGAAAACTAATTTGGTTACCAGTGCCGGTATTGTTTATGATGGCATTAACCGCAACCAGGATGGTAAGGTGGATTACTGGGAATTTACCTATAACCAGGGATTATTCATAGGCTCAGCAGTTGAGCTTTATAATTGTACCAAGGATGCATCATACTTGCAGGATGCCATATTGGTTGCCAATAACGAAATTGCCGACCCCAATTTGACTACTAACGGTATTTTAAAAGACGAGGGTCAGGGTGATGCGGGATTATTTAAAGGGGTTGCTGCCCGTTATATGACAGAACTTGTTGAACTATCCGATCTTGATCAATCCGATCGTACCAAATATGCTACCTTTTTACAAAGGAACGCGCAAACGCTTTACTATAATGGTATTGCCAGGCCGTCGCTGCTTATTAATTCAAACTGGGCTCAATTACCAACCAATAGTATTGACCTTACTACACAGTTAAGTGGTGTAATAATGATAGAAGCTGCAGCAAAACTAAAGGCCGATGGGAAAATTCAATAAAATAGTTGATTAACCTAAGCGGCGAACGTTCAGTATTTTTATATTTAATTACCAGAAATGAAAACTAAGATCATCCCGGCTTTTATAGGGCTTGTGATGCTGGCTTCATACTCCTTCACTAAAGCGCAGCAACCCGAAAGCTATACCAAATATGTAAATACGTTCATCGGCACCGCGCCGATGACTGATCCAAAAATACTGGGCTATAAATTACCCGACGGCTGGCGCTCCTGGGCAGGGCTGGTGTTTCCGGGCAGTTCGGTACCAAATGCTATGGTGCAGTTAAGCCCCATCACAGCTTTTGGCTCGGGCGCGGGCTATCAGTATGAAGATACTGTAATTTACGGGTTCGCTCATACCAATAAAGGTCACTGGAACCTTTGTAATATCCCGATATTGCCTGTGTCAGGTCAAACGGATCAACCGGGTAAATACGGTTCAAGATTCAGTCATGATAATGAAAGTTCGGCGCCGGGTTATTACCAGGTATACCTGAAGGATTATAATATCAACGTGAGTCTAACATCTACACTCAGGTGCGGCTATCACAAATATGAGTATAAGAATAACACTAACCGCCAGATACTTTTTGATCTGTCAAAGGCTAACAGTCGGGTAAATACATGGTATATAAAGCAGGTGGATGATTATACGGTAGAAGGTTTTCAGGATGGCGAAAATGTGTATTTCTACGCAAAACTGAATGCTAAAATAGCTAAGCTCGATACCGTAGCCATGGGTAAACACAATGGCTATGCCATGATTCACCTGGCAGATGGCGGAAACGGCCCGGTTGAGTTGAAAATTGGGCTGTCGTTTGTAAACGAAGCCAATGCAAAACTTAACCTCGAAACTGAGATAGGCAACAAAACATTTAACGATATCCGTCAGCAGGCTACCCGCACATGGGAGGCATTGCTGTCAAATATCCAGGTAACAGGCGGTAATGATAAACAAAAGCGAATGTTTTACTCTTGTTTATACAGATCGTTCCTGTGGCCTGCCTTGCGTAGCGATGTTAATGGTGAATATACCGACGCGAAAAGACAGGTAATAAAAGGTGATTTCGATTATTATACGGTGCCATCATTATGGGATACTTATCGCAATAAAGATGTGCTGTTGGAACTTATGGCACCTAAAGTGGCTGTTGATGAAATAAAATCGATGATAGATGTCGGTGATAAAACTGGCTTTATTCCCACATTCTTTCACGGCGATCATGCCGCATCTGTAATATCGGGCGCTTACCTGAGAGGTATCGGTGATTTTGATATAAAAGACGCTTACCGGCTACTGCTCAGGAATGCCAATATCGCCGGAGGCACAAGACCCTACATTACCGAATATATTCAAAAAGGCTTTATCTCAGACCCGGATGTGGCAAACCCTGTAGTGGAAACTAAAGGGCGCGCTGGGGTTTCAACTACGTTGGAATATGCTTACGATGATTATTCAGTAGCCCAGATCGCCAAGAAATTGGGTGATACCGCTAACTACCGTATAATGATGGCACGCTCCAAAAACTATAAGAATGTTTTCGACCCATCTACACGTTTTATGCGGGGCAGGTTGGAAAATGGCGATTGGGTCAAAAACTTCAATCCGCAATATCCATATTATGAATACATGTATCGCGAAGCAAACGCATGGCAGGTTTCCTTTTATGTGCCGCATGATATACCCGGTTTGATTAAGTTGTATGGAGGTCCGAAGAACTTTGAGGCCAAGCTGGATTCGTTGTTCACCCTTCCATGGAACCCTAATTATATAGCAAGGAACGTAGAAACCATGATAGGCCAATATTGCCAGGGCAACCAGCCCGACCATGAAGCTCCGTTTTCATATATTTTCATCGGTAAGCCCGAAAAATCGCAACAGCGGCTCGATTATATTATGAATAACCTTTACGGGATAGGGGATAAGGGATTAGAATTAAGTGGTATGGACGATGCAGGCGAAATGTCGGCGTGGTATGTATTTACTTCGCTGGGTCTATATCCTTTCTCGGCAACCGATCCGAAATATATTGTAACCGTTCCGCTGTTCGACCAGGTAAAATGGAAGAGCAGTAGCGATAAATTACTTACCATTACAAAATCAGGCAAAAGCAGGAATATGAAGGCTATACAGGTTAACGGTAAAACCATCCAGGGCTATTTTGTGCCGCATGAACTTTTTAAAACAGGTGGCAGCATTCGTATGCTTACTAAATAACATGATTGCACGGCATATCGTGTGTTTTTTAGAACTTTACTTGTTTTCGTAAGGAGATACAATTAATTACAACTCTTTATATGCGTTGTTACCAATGCATATAAAGAACCTAAACCTTATCTTTTTAACCAGATTATTGAAACTTCATCTTGATTTCAGTATCTTATCGAATATTCTACTGTATCTCAAGCAGTTGATTAATGCCGGCATTCTGACAGGCAGCTGAATTTATTTGCCCATGCGAAGCTCAACTTGCTCACGTGGTTTGCAAAAAAAAGTAATGAACAAAGCCTAAAAAAATATTTTCATTGCTATGTGACCTTTCTCAAATTTTCAGATATACCATATTGTAATAAGTTATGACAGACGAAATCCTGATGATATGTGTAAAGAATGGCGACCTTGATAAAGCTGGTATCCTATACGAGCGATATAAGATAGTGCTATACCGCTATTTCATCTACAAAACATTTAACGATCAGGAAGCAAGTAAGGATAATGTACAACAAGTATTTATGAGAATGATCAAATACAAAGAATCTTTTAAGGATGATGCGAATTTCAAGACTTGGCTGTATGCAATTGCTGCGAATGTAAAAAAAAGCGAGTTTGTATCGCAGCTTAAACACAATCACAGGCCGCTGGATCATGCGCTAAATGTTACCTGTGAAACTGAAAATGATAATTATAAATTATTGTATGAAATAATAAAAATGATGCCTGAGCAATATCGGGAGGTATTAATTATGAGTCGTTTTTGGGGGTTGAAATATGATGAAATTGCAATATTACAGCAATGTTCAGTAGGCGTTATCAAAACCAGGGTATACAGGGCAATTCAAATGTTAAGAGATGCCTATTTAAAATTTGTTTAGCTATGAAAGATGATGAATTAGAAAATTTGGCGGCTGATTACATTAATGGCGGCATGACGCAAAAAAAAAGAGTTGAGTTTGAGCGCATACTTGAAAATGATATAAAAGCCAGGCAAAAAATGAATGAACTGTTGTTGGCCTGGGATGCGCTTGAGTTGCCAACTGAGCGGACAGTTGTTGACGAAATGGACACAAATTTCTATTCTTTTTTAAATGAAGAAAAAAGCAGGCCACTAAAAGGGAAAGTTAGTATGATGCGTCCTGTGATATATTGGCTGTCTTCGGTAGCCGCCGCCCTCATTTTTATATTGGCATTTTTTCTGGGAAAATATTCCGTGCATCCACAGGAAGTGATAAAATATAGAACCGTTCAGATCACTAAACCAGGGCCTGTTAAAACCCGGTTTATAAAGGTGTACGTGGTGCGGGCCCCTAAAAAAAGAAAAAAGGATTCCGTAAACCAGGAATTACCCTTGATGGCACAATTGAGATCTGCTTATTCGTCAAAGCGAATTTCAGCTGTACTATATATTGGCGAGCGGGAGCTAAACGCAAACTACCTAAAGGAACTTGATTCACTGTTGAAACGCGATCCTGACCCTAATGTGCAGTTAGCAATATTGCATATACTTCAGCCCAAGGCTGATTCTTTTGAAGTACAGCATCTGCTTATTGACGCATTGCCTTCTTTGCAGGGTACAGTGCAGTCGGCTGTAGTTAACATATTGATTTCTGAAAAATCCAAAGAAGCTATACCAAGAATGCTGGCTCTTTTGCAAAACAGTAATACAGATTATCATACGCAGGGGCAGATCCGGCTTGGCATTGAAGAATTTCTAAATTAAAGTACCATGAAAAAACTTATTTTTTTAATTGTGCTGACTGCTTTAACAACCCGAGTGTCCGCGCAAAGTACTCCACAATCATTAAAAATACCGTTATCCAGATCTAATCAAATCGTTATTTACTCGGATGCGGCCTTTATTGATGCAGAAGGCTATGATGGAGTAGACATATTAGTGAGTCCGAAAAAGGCAGATGACGATACATTATCAAAAATGAATTTATTGGCTGATAACAGGAACAGTAACGACAGCTCGATCACCTATCAAAGCAAGCTAAGCACTGGAGCGAATAATTTTGTGTTCAACAATATTAAAATCATTACAAATTGCCGGTCGATAAAAATTTTGATCCCTAACCATATCCCGCTGCTTGACCTCGAATTTAATACTACCGCTTCAGATGGCAGGCTCAAAGTGAAAAACTATAAAGGCCCGGTGCAGATTGCTGCTTATTTCAGCCAGCTGGAAATTGAAGGGTTAACGGGGCCTTTCGCAATATCCGATGAATACGGTAAAATAAGTGTTAAGCATATATTTTGGAGCGACACCGCACAGTGGTCCTTTCACAATCATCCTTATTTAATTCGTTCGCATTCCTCAACTATTGATATTACGGTGCCTCCGGATTTAAAAGCGTATTTCTATATAACCAAAGATAAAGGGAAGGTATATTCCGATAAAGTGCTTGACTCAGGGCTTGTTATGAATGGCGGAGGCATGGGAATAGCTTTAGAAAGTGATTCCGGAGATATTTTTCTTAAACATGAAAATAATACAACAATAAAACCATGAAATCGCTTAACATTACAATATTGCTGGTTTGCGCCTGTTTTGGAACTTTGTTAGCAGATGCTGTCAAGCCATTCCATTTTTCTCTGAAATGCAAAGAACTAAAATTATTAAAAATAATTATTCTTCAGGATGCATCCGTTCATATAAACGGGTATGACGGGAGCGAACTGTTAATTACCGGAAAGAATGATACAAGCACTGGCCCAATAAATGGTTACCACGATATCTCTGCCTTAGCTGCGCAAATACATAAAAGTACATCTGCAGATTTTGCCCCCAGGATCATAGAAAACAACGGGATGATAGAAATGATCTTGCAAACTACGGATGCAAATGATATAACCATACAACTACCCAAACGAACGCATTTTTCTTTGCAGTTTGTATCCCATCTCCCCAAATCAATGCTTTCACTTACCGGTCTATACGGAGAGCTCATGATATCGGCAGATGTTCCTTCAGTTTTTATAAATAACATATCCGGGCCTTTATCTTTAACTTCAGCCGGCATCAATTTAAAAAAAGTGATCAACATCAGCCATGTTCGTTGGAATAAGGCAGGCCACGACAACAGCCCTTTGCTTTTTATAGCTTCGCTTAATGCAGATGTTAACCTTTGCGTTCCCCCGGGATTAAAAGCGTCCTTAAATCTTAAAGCAACCCATAACCGTGTATATTCAGATTTACCATCACATCAACTGAACTATGAAAGTTCAAAAAATGGCGATTTAGCTGTGAAACTAAATGGCGGCGGAACTCAGGTTTTTATTACTACCGAGTACGGAAACATCTTGTTAAAAAAAGAGCTTTAAAGATAAATTGAAGACTGGAGAAGCTATTTCGGGATCTTTTTTTCTTTGAATAAAAAAGGGTTTTCCAGTTTTAATGACTATAGTGTTGTCGCTCCAATTTATGCCTAATGTTTAACAATCGTTTTAATCTAATTTATTTTTACCTGAATAGGATCGCTGTAATATTTTGAAGTACGCTTCAATACGCCTTGGATCATCTAATTGTCAGCTTTTTTTATGAGAAGGCACTTTGATAAATATATTAGGTGATATATCAACTAATATTTACCTTTGTTCCAATGAATATGATTTCTGATAGCTTCTTCTTCCAGGTAATGCGGATGCGCAAAGCGATCTTTCGCCGAACTACTATGCTCATGACAGAAGCGGGGATAGAACTGCCAATGGAACAATTACCCATCCTGGTTATACTGCAAAATAAGGGCACACTGTCGCAGAGGGAGTTATCGGATATTACACTTCGCGATAAATCGTCTATTTTAAGAAGCATCAGCGCCCTTCAAAAAAAAGGACTGCTCTTAGTGGAACAGGATAGTAGCGATAAAAGGAAGAATAATATCGACTTAAGCGACGAGGGGAAAAAGCTGGCCACCCACATTAAGCAATTGATGCGAAAGGCTGAGGATGATGCGCTATCAGTGTTTCCGGAAGAGGAACGGGCAATAGCATTCCAAACCGTTAAAAGTTACGCGGATAAACTGGAAGGAATTTAATATTTTTTTAATTAAATAGTTGATATATCACTTAAAATGAAAAACAATAATAAACAAATGTTACTGGAGGGGCCTATCCTTGCTTCGTTATTAAAGCTGGCTATACCTATTATGGTGGCTAATATTTTACAGGCCGCCTATCAGTTGGTGGATGCTTTTTGGGTAGGTAGGCTTGGCGGTACAGCCGTTGCCGCGGTATCGGTAAGTACGCCGGTTATTTTCCTTACAATGGCTTTAGGCATAGGCCTGGCTATTGCAGGTTCTATTTTAATCGCCCAATATTTCGGAGCGGGTAACCAAAAGATGGTGAACCATGTGGCCGCGCAAACTTTGCTGATGGTGATATCAGTATCTGTGGTTCTGGCTATTATAGGCTATTTATTAAGCCCGCTTTTTTTAAAGGCACTTGGAGTAGCACCTAATGTTTATGATGGTGCACTGGGTTTTATGCAGATCTCCTTTATCGGGTTGGTTTTTAACTTTAGCTTTATGGTTTTTCAATCGGTGATGAGGGGTGTAGGCCGGGCGGTTTTACCGGTGTTTATTGTATTGGGCACCGTGATCCTGAACTTTGCGCTCGACCCGCTCTTTATCTTCGGCTGGCACTTTATTCCGGCACTGGGCGTAAAAGGTGCGGCAATGGCCACAGTATCTACCCAAAGTCTGGCGCTGATCATTGGTTTTGTTATTTTATTCAGAGGTAAACACGATATTCACTTACACATTGCCGATTTTAAACCCGACCTGGTGCATATTAAACGCGCCTTTAAAATAGGTTTTCCATCCTCTATTGAACAATCCATGAGGGCCATCGGTATGACAGCCATGACTTTCCTGATCGTTCACTTCGGTACCAATACGGTTGCGGCTTATGGTGCCGGTTCTAATTTGATTCAACTCATTATGATACCTGCACTGGGTTTATCAATGGCTATATCAACCTTAGTGGGGCAAAATATAGGTGCCGGGAATATGAAACGAGCCGTAAGTATTGCCAAACTGGGTGCTTTTCTGGGTTTTTCGTTATTAGCTGTATTTGGCATTATAGCCTATGCGTTTGCACCGCATATCATTGCTTTTTTTGTGCCGGGAGATATGCCCGTTATCAAGGGTGGGGCGATCTTTCTGCGTACCGCTTGCGTTTCATGGGGATTCCTTGGCTTGCAGCTGTGTTTGGTTGGCGTACTTAGGGCTACCGGCAATACGGTAATACCAATGATACTTGCCCTGGTATCACAATGGGTATTGCAATTTCCTATCGCCTATGTTTTATCACACTATACTACCATGGCAGAAAAAGGGATCTGGCTGGCTTTTCCGGTTTCAATTATCATTACCGCGCTTATCACTCTGGCTATTTACGCAAAAGGGGACTGGAAGAAAAAACAAATGATCACTAAAACTGCTATCTTAAGTAATAAAGTTGAGGATGAGATGATGACGGATGGGATGGAAGTGGCTAAATAGTTCACAAACGATACAATGAAAATACACGCACGCACACCGAATTGTAAATTAAATATTTAAAACTATACTATGAAAATGATCATCACTATTGAGGAACATTTTCACACAAAGTTTTGGCTATGGAACCTACCAGTGGGATGTGGAAGGTCGCATTGATACGCTGGATAAAAATGTAGTTTTCGGTATGTTTAATTATTCCGGTGTAGATGGCAGGGATGAAATGGATATTGAGTATTCAAAATTTGGAAGCAGTACTGCTAATAACACCAATTTTACTATCTATCCCGCTCAAACCGTAACCAGCTCTACTGATTGGCATACAACATATAGTACATCATTAACGGGAACTTACACTACCCAACGCTTTAAACGAAACAGTGCAACATCAGTTTGTTTTCAGAAGCTTGGAGGTTTCCAAAGCGACGACACTAATCAGATCACTTCTGCAACTTGCAGTAATCCACCTAATTCCATCAGCACACTGGCAATGCCAGTTCATATGAATTTATGGTTGTTTCAGGAAACCGCACCAGCTAACAATAGCCAGGTAGAAATTATTATACATAGTTTTACGTTTACGGTTTTATAATGAAATAAAATATCCGGCCGATTATATAGGATCGGAATCTGAAAATTTATCTAATAGTTTTGCAATAAATATTCATTATACCAGTTGCATGTAAAATAGATGAGGAATTATTAGGTGAACCTGCTATGTGATACCTATGCCAAAACTATATAAGTGCGAAATTCATTAATCAAAAGCCCTGTACTTGCTGCCAGGGCTTTTTCTTTTTTAGCAGTTAAATCACCAGTTATAGCTAATTAAAAGGATGTTAAAGAATATGCGCAAAAGCTTGCTGTATATCTTTAATTAAATAATCAGGGTCTTCTAATCCAATATACATTCTGATCAGTTGGTGCTGTTTATTGTGCGAATCATATTGCTGATTGGTTATCGATGCAATAACAGGCAGCACCAAACTTTCATAGCCGCCCCATGATACCGCGATGGATATATGAGATAACCGATCACAAAAGTGTTCAATTTTAGCAAATGAGCTGTCTTTTAATATAAAACTGAATAAGCCGCCACAACCCTGCATTTGTTGGTGGGCCAGTTCCAATTGCGGAAAATCGGCATTAAATGGCCAAATAACTTCTTTAACTGCCGGATGATGGTTTAGCCATTTAATAATTATTTCCGTGCTCTCAAAGCTTCGTTGCAAGCGTAAGGGTAGTGTTCTTAATCCTCTTAATAACAACCATGCCGAATTAGGGGATAGAGCAGGGCCCAAATTCATAAATTCATGTTCAAAAATCTTTTTAATGATTGCTTTACTGCCTGTAAGAACACCCGCCATTACATCTGAATGCCCGCCGATATATTTGGTGGCCGATTGTGCTACGAGGTCGATACCCATAGCTATAGGTTGCTGGAATATAGGCGTACTATAGCTATTGTCTATTATTGTTATAATGCCTTTTTCACGAGCCAGATCAGCAATGCTTTTTATATCCTGAATCTCATAACTGTATGAGTTAGGGCTTTCCAAATAGATAAGTCGGGTTTGTGATTGTAGCGCTTTTTCAAAATTATGAAAATCGCAGCCATTTATAAATGTAGTGGTGATACCAAATTTCGGCAGAAAATCATTGAAAAGCTTAGCTGTCCAGCTATAAGGATTTTCAATTGCTATAATGTGATCGCCGGATGTTAATAAAGTAAGTAGCGGCACGCTTATGGCAGCAATGCCACTTGAAAATAGTAAAGCATCTTCAGCGCCATCTAAGGCAGCCAGTTTTTTCCTAAGTATATTAAGCGTAGGGTTCTGTCCCCTTGAATATAAATTATTATCAAATTCAGAAGACATTGCGTTTCGCATCTCCGCAATTGTGTTGAAGATAAAGTTGCTGGATTGTATTATTGGTGGAGATACAGCATTATAGTAGTTGTCTCTGTCTTCGCCAAGTTCATTAAGTATAAAAGAAAGGTCCATCATAAAGGGCTAATTGGGCTTTTACTTGCTTTTGTAGTAAAATATATGATCAGCCCTGTTAAGAATGCACACAGGCATATGAAGGCCGCCATTGGATTTGCAATAAAAATAGTTATAGTAACAAACCAGTAAGTAATAATAAATAAAATTGGGATCACTGGATACCATTTAATAGTATAGATACCCGTTTTATCCAGATGCCGGGTCTTTTTTCGCAGAAAAAAAATGGATGCCGCAGCGGAGGATAATCCGATGGTATCAAAGAACATGACGTAATTTAGGATTTTTTGAAATGAGTTAACAAATAGTAATATTAATATTACAGTTAGTACAAAAAAACTTAACCCAAACGCCTGTACCTGAGTATTTTGATTTACTTGTTTAAATTTTTGTGGCAATACGCCATCCTCTGCCATAGCATAATATATCCTGGGGTTCGACATGATATTTACATTAATAAATGCCATAACAGAAATAAACATCAATAAGGAAGTTATCTTATATCCTACATCACCTGAAATAGTGCCCGCAAGCGTAGCAGCCAGTGCGGGTTTCTGTCGCAATCCCTCCAATCCCCATGCCCTGAAATATGCAAAATTGATGAGAAGATACAAGAAAATAAGTGTTACCATTCCTATAAAAATCGCTTTAGGTATGTTTTTTTTAGCGTTAATACTATCGCCACCAAAGTTTATAGTTTGCTGATAACCGCCATAAGTAAAAAATATGGCTACCATGCTAATTCCAAATCCGCTCAAGGTAGTTTGCACTAAGGGGTGAGTAACCATCTTTACAGGAGTGAATGAACTGCTTTTAAATATACTGGTGCATAAAACCAGTATCAAACCAATTTTTAAAATTGTAAATATGTTTTGGGCCATTGAACTCATTTTTATACCAAATAAATTATTACCGTAAAGAATAAGCACTGAAGCTATTGATATAAGTTTAATTCCTATTGAGTGTTGCAAATCGGGTGGTAATATCAATGGGTTTAAATATTCGGCTCCAATAAGGGCTACCGCCGCTACTGATGCAGCATTGCTGATCACTACTATCCAATTGATCATAAAAGCAAAAGCTGGATGAAAGCAGTAGGAGAGCACCTTATAAAAGCCTCCTGTAGTAGGGTAGCGGGCACCAATTTCGGCAAAAGTAAGTGCCCCGCACAAACTGATAGCGCCGCCAAAAATCCAGGCGCCAAAATATAAATAGGGGTTGCTAACATTGCGTGCTACCTGTGCAGGCGTTTCGAAAATACCCATGCCTACAACCAGGCTAATAACGATCATTGACAAATCAAAATTGTTAAGTTTTGGAGTAATGCTCATATAAAAAATATTAGCTACAATTATTAATCAGTTAAAGTATTGCCAATATAATAATTTTAGTAAAAGGATTTATCATCGCACTTGCCGAAACAGATATATTTTAATCAGCCCTAACCTGTTTCGGGAGTTGTAAGGTATATTATCATTAATTTAATATGGTTAGTTTATAAAAGGCTTATATAAAAAAGTACTTGTTGCCTTCACAACAAGTACTCAACTATAACTGTATTATTATAAAGAACTAAGAAGAGGAATATTTTTTATGGGCCGGTATAAACCAAAGTGTCAACTGCCAGCCTCGTATTTGGAGACACGCCCCAATCAAAAGCCAGGTAGAAAGTTTTGGTAGTTGGGTCATAATGATTATTATAACCGTCGGTATTCTTTAATACAGCATTGGATGTTGAAGCAACTGTAACTTTATTAGTCGCCGGGTCTACGGTCAAATATAGCCCATCAATGCCGGCAACACCGCTGCCGTCTCTCCAGTATTGGGTAAATGAGTCGGTATTAGATGTTAAAGTTGTAACATGGGTTGTTAAGCCCGCTTTATAACTTCCTCCTAAACTTAAATCCGGACCAGTAGCTGAGTTTCTGGTAACATTTCCAGTTAAGGTATAAGTACCATCGTATGCGTTCTTAACTCCTATAAGCAATACTAGTGTTCCAAAATTACCACTTATTGTTCCGCTTGAAGCGCTAACAATTTTTAATGGCAACGCATATGTTTTTGTAATATCAGGAATTGCTGATGTATTGATCTTTATATGGTATTCAACCTTACCCACGCCTTTAGGGATTGTAACTGTATTGCTTAAACTAAAAGCATTTGCAGGAAGAGGAGGAATGGTGTCATGAACCGCCTTATATTTTCCAAATACAGAATTTGCGCCTACTGAATCTACAGCCAGGGTAACAGTTACATCGGAAGTATTAGGATTTGGTGCCGCATAATTCACTATAATATAAATATCTGTTGGGGTAGCTGAGGCTGTAATGCCTTCGGACATATAATTCCCGCCTGCATCACCTGCGGGCGATGCCACAGGTAGTTCAATTATGGGTGGCACTGTGGAAAAATCCGGCTGAGGGTATGAATCCTTGCAGGAGGTAAACACCCCAGCCAAAACTATTGGCAGCAGGTATTTTATTATATTATTCTTTTTCATCATTTTCATCTTTAAAAGTTAACTATTTAACATCCCAAAATACCCTCGAGGTAAACTGGCTTATATTACCCTCTGCCAAAACGTTATCAGGGTTGTAGCTATATTCGCTCTGCGGATAAGGCATCCTTACAGGTATTTTCCTGGTTGTTGCTGCAGGGTTGTTTGATATTGGGATATCAGCCGGCAAACCTAACCTGCGATAATCGCACCACGATTCAATATCATTAAAGCCGTTTGCAGCTGCCCATTTTTGTTTAATGATCAAGATCAGCTTATCATCGTAACTGGTACCTTCAGCACTAATTCCGCTGCCGGTATTTGCCGGATCATCCCAATTGGCAACTGACGATGTGCTTAAGTAGGTAGCAGCCTGGTCGGTAGTTAAATCCATAGCAATAAATGACTGGGTAACACCAGCCTCATAAAATGTTCTGGCATCGCCGCTTATCAGGCCTCGTTCAGCAGCCTCAGCTTGTAAAAACAGGCTTTCAAAATCAGTTATTAAAGGTTGTGCTCTTGATGCATCATCAGGATAGCTAACTAAACCCGGGCCAATAGCAGATATGTATGCAGGTTTTTCAGCTTCGGTAGCAGTAGGGCCAAATGGGTGACCAACATAAGTTGTGCCGGCACCATCGTTAATTGTTGAGAAAAACCTTCCAAGCCTTGGGTCATCGTTGTTTTGGTAAAAATCAATTGAATACTCAGCTGCCAGATAATACTGGTGCCCGCCTTGTGGGTTGTGTTGCGTATCATAGCCAAATGATGAATAAAAAGGATTTTGCTTGCCGCTACTGTTTAAATAGCCAGGCTGAACGTTAGCTGTTTCACCTGCGGTTAAGTATCCTAAACCATTAGCATTAATTTTTGCAATTTCACTTTTAATATAATCAGTACGGCCTGACATTTCTGTTTGCCTTAATAAAATGCGCAGTTTAAGTGTGTTGGCAAACTTGCCCCATAAGGTCATATCGCCACCAAACATAATATCGTAAGGAAGATCAGTTGATGCAACTTTACCAATATTGGCTTTGAAAAGAGTAGCAGCAGTATCAAGCTTTTTTGCCAGATCTTCATAAACAGCCATATCCTTATCATACTTCGGCCTGATGAACTTGGTTGACTGTAGTGCCTGGGTATATGGAATATCACCATAAAAATCAACCAGGTATTGATAATCAAACGCCTTCATGGTTTTGGCGATAGCTTCAAAATAAGGCTTTCCTAATACTTTACTCTGGGTTTCCAGGTATTCATAATCTTCCAGGTTATTGTAAAGGTTTGCCCATGTATCGGTAGCACCTGCATAACTTGGGGTAATGTTATAGCTGCGTTCCTCTAAAAAGCCGGAGATTGCACCACTAAAGTTCCAGTAACCTATCCATGGCGATGCAAAGCGGTAAAACTCATATGAACCTGTAGTGCTTGATGCGGTGGTATTTAACGCATTGGTTAAAACCAAACCCGGATAAGCATCTGTTGACGAATTGGGGTTGTCATTTATGTCAAACCCTTTTTTGCAGGCACCTAAACTAAGTGCTACAAATGCAATTGTTATTATCTTTTTCATCATTTTCTATATATAATTAAAATCCTACGCTCAGTGTGAAACCATAAATACGGGTAGGAGGGGTTTGATTCAGGTTGTTAACACCTTGTGCATTATCAGTACCTACGTTAATTTCCGGGTCGGTATAGATGTTTGATTTAGGCCTGAACATGAACAGGTTCCTTCCAACCAGTGCGAAGCTTGCTTTTTTGATAAAGCCAGTCTGTTTTAATAATGACTGAGGGAAATCGTATGATAACGATAACTCTCTTATTTTAAAATAGTCGGCGCTGGTAACATAGTTCGACATTACGTTATCACGTATACCATCTGCCCAAAAGCCACCGCCACCATTGTTAGTAGTGATATTTGTATTTGGCGTATATACACCGGGTGAGGTTTCGATAACAGAATTTGGATAAACAAAACGCTCGCGGCCAGCTTCTGCAGAGGTGTAGCTTACACCTGAGAAATCAAGCGTACTTGCAAAACCATTATAAACCACAGCACCTGTTCTTAACTCGCCGGTACCTGTAAGTGTAAAGTGCTTGTAGGTAAAGCTGGTAGTAAGGCCTAATATGTTTTTAGGGTTGGTTTGTCCAAAATCCACCAACGCATTATTTACAGTTGGTAAACCTGTAATAGGGTTAACAATTACACGGCCTTTTGAGTCGCGGTTATAATCGTTACCTAACAAGCGGGGATATGATTCACCCACTACAATATAGTTGCTATTGCCAATGCTTAAGTTCGGTAAACCCTGGTATAGTGAGGTGGCTTTATTTTCATTATATGCATAATTTACACTCAAATTCCAGCTAAATCCATTACTTAAAGATAATACGGGTGAAGCCGCAATAGTAACCTCAATACCTTGATTTTGACCGCTGCCGGTGTTTATTATAGCATTGCTAAAACCAGTTGCACTTGAAGTGTTGATACCAGTTACAATTTCCTGGTCTTTTGTTGTTTCGAAATAGTATGATGTTTCTAAAGTTACGCGGTTATGAAAGAAGCCCAAATCCAAACCGATCTCCTTCGATACAGTTTGCTCAGGCTTTAAGTTAGGATCGTAAACAGCATCGCCAACGGTAAAGCCAGCAGTTGTACCGTAAGGAAAACCAGCTCCAGTACCAAATGTTGATTGCAGGGAGTAATCACCTATTTGTACGGTATATACTTTTGAAATACCTGCCCTGATCTTACCTGATGACAGGATGTCTTTATCTTTAAGTGCTTTTATCGCATCAGTAAACACAAAAGATGCATCTACTGCAGGATAGAAGAATTTACGATTATCCGGTGCAAGTCTTGAATCCTCATCCCGCCTGCCTGAGGCATGCACGAATAAATAATCCTTATATCCTAAGGTTAAGTCGCCAAATATACCGAACTGGCGATCGCCTCCCACACTCTCAGATGCATTTGGTACGCCAGATACGTTACTTACGTTATACAGATCGGGTATAACAAGATCACTTGCACCTACACCAATTGACTGTGAGTTTTTATCCGTGTATTGCGCGCCTGCAATAAATTTAATGCTGTAATCTTTAGCAATTTTGTGCGAAAATGTGGCAAGGAAATCTCCGTTGTAACGGGTTGCGTTGTCATTGTAATCGCTTTCTGAAGCCACTGTATTGCTTTGCGCGATTGATTTGCCGCTTGCTTTTGCAAAATCAGAATAATTAAAAGCAGACTGGGTGTATTTACCAACTATGTAAGAGGTACTGATACCGCCTCTCACTGTAAAGTTTAGCCAATCGGTAGCCTTATAATTTAATGAGATGTTACCTAATAACGCATCCTTACGTTCGGTTTGACGCTGTTGTTGTAAACCCTGGTAAGGGCTTTGGTAATAATCATTGTAATAGTTGTTCGGGTTACCGTATAATGAGTTAAGGTCAGAATACTCAGACAACGGAATTTCAGATGGGGTATTTATAACGTTATTATATACCTGGTTGTATGATTTATCGTAATTGCGTTGGGTGTAATCAAATGAATAGTTTACCATAAAAGCATTGTAGCTTCTTGTTCCGTTGATACGGAATGCTGTTCTGTTCAATAAATCACCGGGAGTTGTTCCTTTGCTATCAAGGCGTTGCGCGTTTATGAAAACTGAACCTTTTTGATCGCCACCTGAATAGGTAACATCATTTTGCTCATCAACACCAGTATCAAAGAATTTTTCTTTTTCATCTGCCCTGTCAGAGTAGGTAACCATCTGTATACTACCGTCAGGTAATGTACGGCCTATTGGCCTTAAGCTGCCATCATACCTGTCGCCATAGTTTTGGTTTTCATAAGGGGTATACTCAGGGAAACCGAAAGCATCAGAGTTGGTACCGCCACCAAACTGATTTTGCAGCTTAGGGAAGTAAGATAGTTTATTTAGCATGGTAGTGTTTGTAAAAGTTACAGAACCCGTACCATCAGTTTGTCCTCTTTTTGTGGTTACAATAATTACACCGTTTGATGCTTCGGAACCGTATAATGCAGCAGCGTTTGCGCCTTTTAATACGTTTACACTTTCAACATCATTTGGGTTAATGGAGTTAAGGTAACTTAAGTTTGTAGTAACACCATCAACCACTAAAAGTGCCTGGTTATTACCAACAAAAGACCTATCGCCACGTAGCACAACACGAATCTGATCGCCCGCATCTATCTGGTTATTTGCCTGGTTAATTTGTAAACCTGCAATTTTACCGGTTAAACCCTGTGCAAGGTTTATGGGTTTACTTGTTGTAAGATCTTTACCTGAGATAGATTGAGTTGCGTAGCCTATTTCTTTAGCCTTACGTTTAATACCTAAGGCTGTGGTAATGGTAACCTCTTCTAATTGTTTTCCATCTTGTTCTAAAACAACGTTTAAGAAACCGGGTACACCTTTTACAGGTACTTCTTTATTTAAATAACCAATATAGGTGAAAACCAATGTTTCGTTTGGTGATGGGAGAGTAATTGCAAATTCACCTTTTGCATCAGTTAGGGTGCCGATTTTTGCCCCCTTTACTGTAACAGTTACTCCTTGAAGTACACTTGCGTCTTCCTTCGCGGTAAGTTTACCCGTTACTTTTAAACTCTGAGCGCCCGCAAATGTGGATAGGGCCAGAAGTAAAAGGCATGTTTGTATAAATTTATTCATTATTATTTGTTTAAAGTATAGTTAAAGTTTTTTTTATAATTTGTTGTTTTTCAAATGTTTATGTCATAGTAATTTTCCTTTCTTTTTCTTTATTGTTAAACTTATTTTGGTAAAACCTTTTATCAAAAATGGCGTAATTAGCTACTCCATAGGCAAATCGCATACGGCTAATATTTTTACACAGCGTTATTTAAATGAACAAAGGCGGGGTATTATATCGTAACTTAAAGAAGGTATTATTTAAGTTCCTTAAAGAAATTTATTAATGATGATTCGTCCTTAAGGTCAGGTGTTTCTTTATCAAACTGCTCCTTAACCACAGAACTGTTATTAAATGCGGCCATAAAGGATTTTTTACTCGTGCCAATTGGGATCGCCTTACTTCCGTCAAAAAGAAGATATCCGCTTTTAATAACATATTTCTTAGTAACCTTTTTAGTGTACCAGTCTTCGTCTGAAGCTATCTCAGCCTGGTGAATTTTTAAAAGTGAATAATTACCCTTTACAAGTAATTTGTAGTAAATGGTTTTACCAATTTGCTTAAAAAAAATGTTTACCTGCATTACTGAATCGGTATAACTAAAGCGCATAACCGAATCTGTTACGTCATATACCTGGTTATTAATCATACACTCAATGGTTTGATCATACACATTATACCGGAGCGGTACATTTGGTAGCGTATGGCCACCGGGAGTGGTTACTTCGCTATTTTGGAAGTTATTGGTTAAATAGGGACTGCCCGCAGCATCTGTGGCAGAATGGCTTGTTAGCGGTTTGCCTAAACCTATTGTTAATGATGCTTGCTGTGCCTTGCTTATTGAAAAAGTAAACAAGAATAATGAGATAGCTATGTAAACGATTTTCATAATATGTATTTTCAGTGTAATTAATAAAACGTTTTACCAAAAATAGATTTTAAAACCGTATAATCAAATTTTTGCAAAGCTTTTGTTAAAAAAATATTAAGTTATCTTATATATGTTTGCAATATTTAAACCCAAAACGAGTTTAAATAACAATTTTTTTAATCAAACCTTATCCATGGAGACAGCTAAGCTCTGATTGCAAATGATATTTTATTTGTTTTTTTTGAATAACTAATACCTTGATTCAGAAAACTATAGTTTTTACAAATAAGCGAGAGTATTTTTTGTAGTTTTATCCTCAATATATTTCTTTCTGTTAATTATAAGCCAGTTGATTGCTTCGGCAAATTGTATGAATAAAAAAAAAACGTCTATTAAAGACATTGCTAAGCTTACCGGTACTTCTATAACCACGGTGTCCTTTGTGCTAAATGGCAAGGGGCGCATTAGCAAAGAGATCTCAAACAAGATACTGGATGTTGCCCGAAAAGAAGGGTATGAACCTAACAGAATGGCTGTTGGCCTGCGTACCGGGGTTTCTAAAGTTATCGGTTTAATAGTAGAAACTATTGGAGGCCCATTTTTTGGGGCGATGGCACGCGTAATTGAAGAAGAAGCAGAAAAGGCCGGTTATGGCGTTATATATTGCAGTACTAATAATAATGTACAAAAGGGAAGGGCTGCTATTAGAATGCTGCAGCAGCATTTAGTAGACGGCTATATTATAACGCCGATGAAAGGCCTGGAACCCGAAATACAATCATTGATTGCAGGTGGCAAGCCTGTTGTGCTGATTGATGGTTATTTGCCAGACTATGACATCCCGCATGTATTGGTTGATAATTATAACAGTACATTCATGGCCATTAATTTCCTTATCAAGTCGGGGCGTAATAACATTGGCTTTGTAACTGCAGATATTAATCTTGTTCAGTTACAGGATCGTATCCAGGGATATAAGGATGCCTTAAAGGCAAGCCATATTGCAGGCAATTCTAAACTTATTTATAAATTATCTTTCGATCTGGAAAATGAGAAAGCTATAGCTGCTATAAAAACATTTATACAGCAAAATCCTCAGATGGACGCATTATTCTTTTCCACAAATTACCTGGGGATCATTGGCTTACAAAGTATTAATGAACTTAAAATAAACATACCTAATGATCTGGCTGTAATCAGCTTTGATGATCAGGAAATTTTCGCGCTTTACCCTCCCGGCATAACTACTGTTAAACAGCCTACCTTTGAAATTGCAAAATCGGCGATTGATATATTATTGGCGCAGATGACTAATGAAAAATACGATTTCTCCAAAATTAAGATGAAAATAGGGGCGCAATTGATTGAGCGCGGGTCAACAGTATCAAAGAGTGTAGTGTAACTGTAACATCGACCGGCTGAAAGTATTTAAAGTTAGCATTAGTAAACAATAGTGTAATAATGGTGTGTGATTTTCGCATTAAATAACCGGTATTTTTAATATTGTCATAAAATATAAGATTATTTTATTGATTATAGTAAAATATTTTGATAAAACATTTTACTATAATACCTTTGAAGATGCTTGTTGGTTATTTTTTGTGATATTTTGATAAAACCTTTTACCATTCATTATAATATATTAGCATAGTCAAATAGCTTTACAACTATTAGGCTAACTTTTATCAGATCAGCCGGTTTATCAGGTCATTCATATTTCCTTTTCAACTTGCTATTCATTTTTACGAAATTTCTATTGCTTAACATATAAACAACCACTACTTAAATGAAGTTATTTTTTAGCGCCTTTTTTATGCTGATAGTTACAGCAACATTCGGGCAAAAAACCGAACCAGTTCCTAATCTGGTTGATTACATTAACCCGCTGATGGGCACCGACTCAAAGCCCGATCTTTCTAACGGTAATACTTACCCGGCGATAGCTTTGCCCTGGGGCATGAATACCTGGACCCCACAAACCGGTAAAATGGGCGATGGATGGCAATACACCTATGATGCCGATAAAATAAGAGGCTTTAAACAAACCCATCAGCCCAGCCCATGGATGAATGATTACGGCCAATTTGTAATTATGCCGGTTACTGGGCATTTAGTTTTTGATCAGGATGCACGTGCAAGCTGGTTTTCGCATAAATCAGAAATTGCTCATCCTTATTATTATAGTGTATACTTAGCTGATGCCGATGTAACCACCGAGATTACACCTACCGAGCGGGCAGCACAGTTCAGATTTACGTTTCCAAAATCGGATAGTTCATTTATTGTAGTTGATGCCTTTAATAAAGCATCATACATTAAAATATTACCAAAAGAAGGCAAGATAATTGGCTATAGCACCAAATACAGCCGTGGTAAAATGGATAATTTTAAAGACTACTTCGTTATATACATAGATAAACCTTTCACTGTTGCCGAAACATGGCATGGCAAAACTATTGCCAAAGATTCGCTTGAAATTACCAGCACACATTCCGGGGCGGTTATCGGGTTTAGAACAACAAAAGGTGAAAAGGTAAACCTGCGTGTAGCGTCATCATTTATCAGTTTTGAACAGGCTGAGCTTAACTTAAAACGCGAGTTAGGTAATGATGGTTTTGATGTTACCCGCCAAAAAGCAAAAGCCGTTTGGAACAAAACCCTGAGTCGTGTGAATGTTGAAGGCGGCAGTATTGACCAGGTACGTACATTTTATTCATGCATGTACCGGATGTTGTTTTTCCCTAACAAATTGTATGAAATAAATGCTCAAAATCAGATCGTACACTATAGCCCTTACAATGGTAAAATAATGCCGGGTTATTTATATGGTGGTACCGGTTTCTGGGATACATTCAGAGCGTTATATCCATTCCTTAACCTTGTATATCCATCTATTAATAAAGAGATGCAGCAAGGCTTAGTTAATGATTATAAAGAAGGGGGCTGGTTGCCTGAGTGGTCGAGCCCCGGATATGCGGATATTATGGTGGGCAATAACTCAGCATCTGTAGTAGCTGAGGCTTACCTGAAAGGCTTGCGGGGATACGATATCAATACATTGTATGACGCGTTGGTGCATGGCGCTAATAATGAAGGGCCAATATCGGCTGTAGGGCGTTATGGTGTAAAATATTACAATCAACTGGGTTATGTGCCTTATGATGTAAATATTGATGAGAACGCGGCCCGCACACTTGAATATGCGTATGATGATTATGCCATATACGAGCTGGGTAAAGCTTTGGGTAAACCAAAAGAAGAAATTGAAGTATACAAAAAACGCAGTCAGAATTACCGGAATTTATTTGACCCGCAAACTGGCTTAATGCGTGGTAAAAATAAAGATGGCAGTTTCCAAACCCCTTTCAATCCATTTAAATGGGGCGATGCATTTACTGAGGGCAACAGCTGGCATTATACCTGGGGTGTATTTCAGGATATCCAAGGATTGGTTGGCCTGATGGGCGGCAAACAGAAATTTGTTGCTAAGCTGGATTCTGTATTTTCATTGCCTCCGATATTCGACAGTACTTATTACGGTGGTGTAATTCATGAGATAAGGGAAATGCAGATAGCCAATATGGGCCAATATGCACATGGTAACCAGCCCATACAACATATGATCTATCTGTACAATTATGCCGGTGAACCATGGAAGGCGCAATATTGGGCCCGCGAAACTATGAACCGCATGTATAAAGCCACGCCTGACGGATATTGCGGAGACGAAGATAACGGACAAACATCAGCATGGTACGTATTTTCGGCCATGGGCTTTTACCCGGTAACGCCTGCAAGCGACCAATATGTATTAGGCGCGCCATTGTTTAAGAAAATTACCTTGTCGTTAGAAGATGGTAAAAAAGTAGTTATAAATGCTCCCGCGAATAGCGATAAGAATAAATACATCAGCACAATGACGTTTAATGGTGTACCTTATGATTATAACTGGTTAAGCCATAAAGCTTTAATGCAGGGCGCTGTAATTAATGTAGGGATGAGTGATGTGCCTAATAAAAACAGGGGTACTAAAGACAAAGACTTTCCATTTTCCCTGTCATTTGAAAAATAATAATAGAAAAAATCAACTCAATATTTAATAATGAAAAAAACTCTTTTAGCGGCCTTTGTACTTTCAGGGCAGTTATTATTTGCTCAGACCGGTAAGCCGGGTGGCAATTTAATTCAATATGTAAACCCTTTTATAGGCACCGGCGCTGTAGATACAAACAGCCTGTCGGGCAGTAATTTCCCCGGGCCCACTACGCCTTTTGCATTTGTACAATTGAGTCCGGATACGCGTGATGCGCCGGACGATCCGGCATCAGGCTACGATTATAACGATAAAACCATAGTAGGTTTCAGTCATACCCATTTAAGTGGTACCGGTGTTGCCGATCTGTTTGATGTTTTATTGATGCCTACTACGGGTGCAATAAAGTTGGATCCGGGCAAGGCTGATGTTAAAGGAAGCGGTTACCGTTCTGCCTTTTCTCATAAGCAGGAAACTGCCAAACCGGGTTACTACCAGGTAAAACTGCAGGATTATGATATCAACGCGGAGTTGACCTCCACATCGCACGTAGGTTTGCACCGCTATACTTTCCCAAAAAGTGACAGCTCGCATATCATCATCGATCTGAATCACTCACTGGATAAAAAAAGAAGTTATTGGCAATGCCATATTATTGGCTCCGAAATAAGAGTAGTGAATAACACGACAATAGAAGGTTACCGCATTATAACAGGCTGGGCAAAATTGCGTAAGATTTATTTTCATGCGGAATTTTCTAAGCCATTCACCAGTACTGTACTGGCTAACGGGCGTAAAACGATAGAAAATATGCCGGTTATTAACGGTACGTCACTAAGGGCAGCCTTAAACTTTAACACTACTGATAATGAGCAAATATTGGTAAAGGTGGCCCTTTCGCCGGTTAGCGTGCAAAATGCGCGCTTAAATATGCAAACTGAGTTAGCAGGATGGGATTTTGACCAGGTGAGCAAACAAAGCGCAAACCAATGGGAAACAGAGCTGGAAAAGATAAAAGTGGACGGAACACTGCAACAGAAACAGATATTTTATACCGGTTTATACCATGCCTTTACACAACCAAACAATGTGGCAGATGTGAATGGAGATTACCAGGCATCGGACCTTACCATTGGTAACGCGCCTGATAAAACACATTATTCTACATTTTCTTTATGGGATACTTATAGGGCTGCTCATCCGCTTTATACTTTTATTCAACCTGAAAAAGACGCTGCATTTGTGAATAGCATGATCAGACAATATGATACCTATGGCTATTTACCTATATGGCAATTATGGGGTGATGAGAACTATTGTATGATAGGTAATCACGCTATACCTGTAATTACCGATGCAATATTAAAAGGCATCCCGGGTATTGATGTTGAAAAAGCTTATGTAGCAGTAAAGGCTTCATCAACAACAGATCATCCTGGTTCGCCATTTACTGCATGGGAAAAATATGGTTATATACCTGAAGATATAGAATCGCAATCGGTATCAATAACCGTTGAAATGGCTTATGACGATTGGTGTGTAGCACAATTAGCTAAAAAACTAGGTAAAACTGCCGATTACGAGCATTTTATGAAGAGATCAGCTTTTTATAAAAACTTATACAATCCTAAAACCGGTTTCTTCCAGGCAAAAAATAAAGATGGTAAGTGGGTTACACCATTTAATCCATTAGATTACGGAGGCAATGGCGGCAGTCCTTATACCGAAGCTAATGCATGGCAATATTCATGGTATGTACCGCAAAATGTACCTGATCTGATTAAGCTGATGGGTGGAGATAAATCATTCGCTGCAAAGCTTGACACCTTTTTCACTTTAGCTAACAAACCAGGTGATGTAAACGGAAATGCATCTGGTTTTATAGGCCAGTATGCACATGGCAATGAGCCAAGCCATCATATTGCTTACTTATATGATTATGCCGGACAACCATGGAAAACGCAATTTTACGTAGCAAAGGTTTTAAATGAACTGTATAACAATTCTTCATCTGGCTACCAGGGTAATGAAGATTGCGGGCAAATGTCGTCGTGGTATACTTTTAGCTCGATGGGCTTTTACCCGGTAAATCCGGCAAACGGTGTTTATGCTATCGGGTCGCCTATATTAAAGGATGCTATTATGCAATTAAGCAACGGCAAAACTTTTAGTGTAACGGTAAGGAACGGCTCGCCAGCAAACTGTTATATCCAATCGGTAAAGCTAAATGGTGTGGCTTATAATAAAGCTTACATCACGCAAGAGGATATCATGAACGGTGGCAAACTTGATTTTGTAATGGGAGCAAAGCCTAACAAAAGCTGGGGAACTAAACCGGGTGATGTGCCAGCCATGTGGGGGTATAAAAATTAGTATCCCTAATTATTCAACTTTCAATTTAAATAATTGTGATTTCTGAAAGTGATTAAAATAAGAAACTGATTTAACGGGTGGTATTATATACCACCCGTTTTGTTTTGGAGCTATAACTTACTGAATAAAATAGATTGATATGAGAAGCAGCAACACATTTGGTATTCAGTTTGTAATTAGGGCTACCCAAACAACAAAAAAATGAGCAACAATAGTCTTTTGATTATCATATCCAGGTTTGCTTAAATTATTTTGTCAGTGACCACAGTCGCTAATAATAAGGCAAACGTGGCAAGTTCTTTTTTCATTGGTCTACTCTTTTTTGAGGTTATATATGCTACATTTATTGCACCAGGTTTAAACCTGGCTTATTAGTTTTTATTAAATGTGAGGGCATAAGCAACTGCGTAATCCGACGGGTATTTGCCTGATGGCATTATCGATAGTTCTTTGTCATTTTGTTTCCAGCTTACATCCTTGGTGGTGCCAAGCATTTTAATGGTCGCTATTTTACCACCCTCACCTTTAAGCGACAACGCTTTTATGTTCAAAGCCTTATCGGGTAAACCTAAAGCAATTACATATAGCGTGTCTCCTTTTGTAGTAAAACGTACATCGTGCCAATTAAATGGCTCTTTTTGATCTGCAAATTGCCCGCTGGCTGATTTAGTAGGGCCTTCGCCATAGATTTTCCATGGCCGCGTCGCATATATAGCGCCGCCGTTAACATCAAGCCACTTACCTGTGCCCAATAAGACTTGTGTTTCTTCGTCGGTAATCGTACCATCGGATTTAGGGCCAATGTTCAGCAATAAATTCCCGTTCTTACTTACAATATCAATGAGGTTGGTAACTACATAGCGTGCATCTTTAAAAGTATTATTGGTAGTATAGCCCCATGATTTGTTACCGATAGCATCGTCAGTTTGCCATGGTAAAGGCCTTATGCTGCCCAATTTTCCGCGCTCCAGGTCGAGCACGGCCACACCTTCAGGGTAGGCAGTGTTCTTATAATTAAGCACAACCCCCTTATTCCACTCCAGGCCTTTATTGTAATAAAATGCAGCAAATGATTTGCGATAAGGGTCAAGGGCTGGCTGTTCTATCCACCAATCAAACCAAACCAGTTGGGGCTGATACTTATCAACCAGTTCAATATCACGCATCAGCCAGTCATTCATAAATTCAGGAGACATGGTAAGACTCTGTTCTTGGGCCGGCCCATAATACGCTTCATTTTTCGGATCGATAACATCCGAATCAAAATGGCGGCCGCCGTTAAAAAACCACCAGTGTTCTATCCGGTGCGATGACAAACCAAATATGAGGCCCTGTTTTTTTATTTCGGCAGCAAGCTCGCCAATAACATCCCTTTTAGGGCCCATATTATAAGCATTCCATTTAGAGAACGCCGTTTTATACATTGCAAAACCATCGTGATGCTCGGCAACAGGCACAACGTATTTGGCACCGGCCTTTTTAAACAAAGCTACCCAGGCCTGCGGATCAAATTTCTCGGCTTTAAACAGGGGGATAAAATCCTTATATCCAAATTTGCTTTGCGGGCCGTAAGTTGCCACATGATGTTTATACGCGTCTGATCCCTGGATGTACATATTACGCGGATACCACTCAGAATCATATGCGGGTACGGAATATACCCCCCAATGGATAAATATCCCGAATTTAGCATCGCGGAACCACTCGGGTGTTTTATATTGGGATAGTGATTCCCAGTTGGCCTGGTAAACTTCCTGCGCTTGAACGCTGGTTTTTAATAATAAAAGTAAGGATAATCCTAAGATGGTAGTTTTTAGTGCTTTCATTGATGCATTATTTAAAAGTATAATTTTTATTCTTTGATATCTATAAGTGATAATATGATGAACTGGCTTGGTTTGTGTTACGGATTATCCACTGAAACCATAGCCTTAATTACCCCGGTATCCGGTTTAAGCCATCTTGCGAATTCATCTTTTACCGCGCTGAATTTTACACTATGCGTAATGTATTTTAAGGGATCGATCAGTTTGTTTCTGATGGAGTCAATCACATATTCAAAATCAGCGAGGGTAGCATTGCGGCTGCTCATTAAGGTGCCTTCTCTTTTATGAAATTCAGGGTGACTAAAGTTAATGTCGCCTTTTTGCAGGCCTATCAGCACATACCTTGCCCCATGGCCCATGTATTGGAAAGCCGTATTGATCGCTTTAAGGTTACCGGTAGCATCAATAACTACCGTTGGCATATTGCCATTGGTGATTTTACTTAACTGTTGGGCAACATTAGCCGATCGTGCATTTATAGTATAAGGTACATGTAATTTATCTTTACAAAATTGAAGACGGGTTTCGTTAATATCTAATGCAATTACTGTAGCCCCTTTTATGCGGGCATATTCCATAGTACCTAAACCTATTGGGCCAGCGCCTATTATCAGCGTAAACTCTCCAGGCTTTATACATGCACGGTTTACACCATGCGCGCTAATAGCCAATGGCTCAACTAAAGCAAGTTCGTCGAAAGTAAGCCCATTGCCATGCAGTAATGCATAGGAAGGGACCATAAGATATTGTGCCATACCGCCGTCAATATGTACACCGCATACTTTAATATGTACACAGCAATTGGTTTTGCCTACATTACATGCTACACAATGCCCACAATTAAAATAAGGAATAAAGGTGACTCTCTCGTTGATTTTAAATCCCGGCGCATTATCAAAAGCTACTAATTCTCCCGATAATTCATGTCCCAAAATACGAGGATAAGCGAAATAGGGTTGAATTCCCTCAAATGCATGCAGATCGGTCCCGCAAATACCAATTCTTTTTATTTTAATAATAGCGTGCCCTGGCTCAAGTACGGGTGCATTCCGTTCCTCATATTTAAATGTTCCAGGCTTTACACATACTAATGTTTCCATTTATTATTTGATGGTTTGGTTTTGTAAATTGTAATGACATTTTTTAACATACCCCAGATAATTAACAATATGGTTACAAACGTAAATGACAATAAATTTTTGGCTGGTATAAAGCCAACGATCTCGCCTTTTAGTAATAAGCTTTAGACATTGTTAAATAAAAGGTTATTTGATAAATAATTGATTCATCAAATAAAGCGAGTTATGATCGCTATCAATTGTGAATTATTATCATCTTATTGAGGAATTCTACCATGATAATTTATTTTTGTGCTTATTAGATGAATATTTGCTTAAATTGCTATTATGAAGCCCCAATTACTTAAAGTTAATCGCGAAGCAATACATTCGTTTAAAGCCAGACAGGATAAGCAGTCCAATATTAATAATCGGTGGCATTATCACCCCGAGATCGAGCTTATTCATTTTCACAAAGGGGCTGGAACGCAATTTGTTGGGGATAATATTAAAAGATTTGGTCCAGGCGACATGGTTTTGGTGGGCAGTAACTTGCCACATTACTGGAAATATGACGACGATGTAGATAAACTTGCTGACGACATGCCTTATTCAACCGTTATCCATTTTTTCGATAATTTTTGGGGAAGCGGTTTCCTGGAATTGCCAGAAAATAAATCGATAAAATCAACGCTTGAAATTGCCAGGTCAGGCTTGCAGATCATAGGTAAGACACAGCAGGATATTGCTAACGCAATGCAGGCTATCCTGGTTACGGAGGGGCCTAAAAGAATAATAATGCTGATTGAAGCTTTAATGGCTATAGGTGATTGTACTGCAAAGAAAACATTATCTTCTTTGGGTTTTAGCCAGAATTTCGAAGAGGCGGATAAGGACAGGATCAACTTGATATATGATTATTCTTTTGCGAATTTCAAAAATAGGATTTCGCTGGAAGAGATTGCAGGAATAGCTAATTTAAGCCAAAACTCCTTTTGCAGGTACTTTAAATCAAAGACTCAAAAGACTTATTCACAATTTATTACAGAGATTAGAATTGGCCATGCTTGCAAATTATTGATAGAAGATAAATTTAATGTAAAGCAGATTTGTTATGAGAGCGGATTTAACAATTTTTCCAGTTTTCATACAGCATTTAAAACCGTAACAAATAAAACCCCGCTCAACTATCAGCGTAACTTTTTGCCGAAGAGTACAGAAATAAAAAGCAACATTCATCGGGTCATATAGCTGTATAAGTTTAAATTGCTGTGTTCATCAAAAAGAATCCCGGCTGGTTATTAAGCTTCGGTTAGGCACAGGAGTAATTATAATCCTACTATCTGAAAGAACTTTTTTCATTGTGTGTTATTTTTATTAGTGACTACTACCGGGAAATGTATAAGTATTCAGTAGAAACGTATAAGGTAAGCGCAAGCCACGAAGTTAAAATGGACGAAGGCTGGGGCCTGTTTTTTCATCCCGATTTGATTAACGGCACGTCCCTTGGCAGAAAAATCAACGAGTACTTGTTTTTTAATTATGAAGCTAACGAAGCTTTACATATTTCGGACGATGAAAAGTTAATTTTAAAGGATTGCATCGAAAAAATAGAAAGAGAATATTCGCAAAATATAGATAAGCATACACAAGGGTTGATTGTAAGTAATATTGAATTATTGCTGAATTATTGTGACCGCTTTTACGACAGGCAATTTTTTACAAGAAGTAAAGTAAATAAAGACATTGTACAACGTTTTGAACATTTATTAAACGACTACTTTGCGCAGGAACAATTAATTGATGCAGGATTGCCTGATGTTAAATTTTTTTGCGCCCCAAGTAAATTTGTCGCCTAATTATTTATCGGACTTGTTGAACAGGTACACGGGCAAAACAACACAAGAACACATCCATCTAAAACTTGTTGACACTGCAAAATCGCTTTTATGGGGTGCCGGAAAATCAATCAGTGAAATTGCTTATGAACTGGGGTTTGAATATCCTTCGCACTTTACCAAGGTTTTTAAAACCAAAACAGGTTTGACACCGCAACAATACAGAAATACAAACTAAAATTATTAAGAACAGTATACAACAAAAGTATTGCGGTATGTGGGGGACGGGCGTTGTAAGCATCACCATTATTTTTATATGTGGCGATCAGCATCTAAAGGATAAGTAATGATTTTAAGTGCAATTTAAAAGGAACAATGAGTTGATCATTGTTCCTTTTAACGTTTAAATTATCTGCCTTGGCTAATAATCCTCTATAAGAATGGATAAGCCTGTGAGAAGTAAGAGCTTAAGGTAAATGAGGTAGCAGATGGATTATCGCTCCAAGCCGGCGATACCAGGTTCATACCGGTTCCATCGCCGTTCCATGACCAGGCAAGAACCGCCCATCCTTTATTTTTAGCGTATTGAACCATTTGCTGCCAATTGCAGCTGCCGGAAGGTGCATAACCAAATTCGCCGATTATACAAGGTTTGCCTGTGGCCGACATATAATCAAGATCAGACTCTTGTGCGGTACGGTTCAGGCTGTTAACATAGCCATTAGGATAAATGTGGTTTGACAGCACTATGTTGCCATCATTTATTTTAGTTCCATTGGTGCCCAGTACCGCGTCTTTAGTAATTACTACATCGTGCCCATATCCCGCGCAGTCGATTATAATAGGACCGCTATAAACTTGTCGCACAATAGGGATAGCCTGATTATAGGCGGCGGCAAACGCATTGGAGGTCATGGTTCCCGATCCCCACTCATTACAAAGGTTAATGGTGAAATTTCCGCCTAATGCTTTATAATTGTTTTTCCACCACGTTGCGGCCGTTACCAGGTCGCTCGCGTTGCTCGAGCCGCCATATTCATGAAAGGTGCATATCAGGCTGGTATAGCCGTTTGACCGGGCCTGGCTTATCCAGCCGGCAGCCTGTGATGTGCTTACACGGCTGGGATCTATTTCTATACGCAAGGTTTTGATATTACCTTGTTGTTTCATTAACGACCACCCGAAGTTTGGGTTTCCTCCGTTATAGTAGGATGGCTGCAAATCAACTCCGTCACTGAAACCTCCCGACAGGCTCGCCAAAGTTGAGCCCTTTGGTTTTGAGGACGATATAGTAGCGTTTTGCGGGGTGGTTTCTGAAGTCTTCGCTGAAGAATCCTTCTGACAGGAATCAAAAAAGAACGCTAATGATAAAGCGATAAAAAACAGCTTTGAAAATTTATTATTTATAGTTTGTTTCATTTTTTTAGAATTTATAATTTAAAAAATATTTGTTTAACTACGTTGCCGATGCATTGCCAGGCATTATATTAAAAATCGTTAAAGAGGCATTACGTTAGTGCTTCCCGGCTGAAAATGATGGTTAATTTACGGTTGCAGAATAGCTGTTAGCCTGGAAATTTAACCCGCCGCTTGATGAAGTGATCTCGAAGCCGAACTGTACCTTGTCCAGCGTGCTAAAGCTAGCTCCCCAGCCATTAGTGTTCTTTTTCCCTTGTATGTAATTCAGTATATCCTTTATATTAACGGTACCCGATGTTGTTTGGCTGTTGTTCAAAAAGGAATAAACTACATTTGAACCGTTTGAACCTTTATAAACGGTATAGATAGGCCCTCCGGAAGTTGGTTGTACGTTGGTGTAGCTTGCAACCGCGTTACCATTCGCATCGTAACTGGCAGCTATCGGCTTCGCACCGCCGCGCCAGTTTTCCCAAATCATAATTTCATAGGCATAATTACTGCACCAAATGTCATAGGTGCTTTCAAACGTGCCGCTGCCGGGCACAGTAACATTAAAGCTGCTGCTGACGGTGCTTAGCGAGCTAAATGTTTTATTAACACCATAGTCATCGTTTGGATATGATTTAACGCCATTCGTATTCGGCTGGTTAGACCATACGCCCCAGTTGCTGTAGGTGTTTGCCCAAACAGTTTGAGGGCCCGCGCCGCTTCCCCAAATGTCGTTTTCGATAGTGTAACCGTTTCCGGCATTCCAGGTGGCGTATTGTGCAGTTGATGACCAGTTTGCTTCTACCTTAGCATCGGTTAAAGCGGGTGTGGGTGGTTGAGCGGCCTTCTGGCACGACGCCATAGCTAACGCTACAATTGATAATAAAAATACTTTCCTCATAATTTTTTAGGGTTGTTATTGGTTGCCCAAATCTAAACCTATAATTATTCAGAAGTTTTCACAGGTTGCTCAAAAGTTTGCGCTAATTTCTCATTCGGTTAATAAATATAACTTGTACTCAACTTTAGAAGGTGGATTTACAGGGCTATCTGCCAAATTCCTGTACCCAAATGCTGTTATATCTTGCAGCGCCAAAATCAACGTAAGTGCTGTCCATCATTGCCTTACAATGGTCCTCGCTTTTTTCCCAGGCATCCATTACCTGTACAACACTATTATAGCCTGTGGCGATGTTCTCGCCCATATACATACCGGTATACCCATCGGCTTGTGCTCTTTGTATGGGTGATGAACCGTTGGGCGCTATATGACTGAAATAATTATTAACGTACATGTCTTTTGCATGTTCGGCGGCGGCGGTTTCAAGTATATTGTTCCACTTAACCGGGGGTACAGGTGGCATATAGGTTGTGCCGCAGGTGCAACCGGTGCTTCTTAATGCGTTAACATCTGCAAGCATTGCTGCATGAATGTCCTCGGCCGAAGTGTTATTCTCTTTTTTACAACCGTAAATACTAAGGCATATAAGTATGCCAACCCCTATAATTATTTTCAATGGCGTTAATTGGTTGCTCAAGTTTAACTATTAGGTTGCAATTGGTGAAATTTTATAACGTAATATTTGCTTAAAGAAAAATAAATTTCACGCGACTAGTCCTTGTTGTATCTGGTTGTGTTCTATATATAACCAAACCTGTACCGTACCAATTATATAACCATTACCTGTAATAAGGAATATCTCCTGCAATTGAATGTTGTTTCAGCATTTATAGAAACTGCAGGATTATACGTGCTTAAATAAATGCAAAAATTATAATGGATAGTTTTTCCCCTGAAATGTCTTTTAGCAATGCTAAGCGTTTAGTGCATATTATTGATGATGACGATGATATGCGAATGATGATAAAATATGAGTTAAAAGATGATTACAGTATCATCGATTCAGCAAATGGCATCATAGGCTTTAATAAAACGATGGATATTTTACCTGATTTGGTTATTAGCGATATACAAATGCCCGGCATTAACGGCTTAAAATTATGCAAACTATTAAAGGAAAATTTACGCACAAGGCATATCCCTATAATTTTGATAACCGGTAATGTTGAAGAGGGGGGATTGCTTAACGGACTGGAACATGGGGCTGATGACTATGTAATAAAGCCCTTTAATTTTGATATTTTGAGAGCGCGGGTAGGGAACCTGATAAAAATAAGGCATCAGTTACTAAATATATCTTCAAACAGGTATTACCAGTCGCCCGATAATCGCGGGGGAACTAATAATAACGAACTGTTTTTAAGAAAGGCCTATGGGGTAGTTGAGCAGAATATTGATAATCCAGCCTTCGAGGCTAATGATTTTGCCAGGGCCATAGGTATGAGCCGTGCTCAAATTTATCGTAAAATAAAAATTGCTACCGGCCTTTCGGTCAAGGATTTTGTTCGTGTAACGCGCCTTAAAAAGGCGGAAGAATTGTTAACCAATACGGATAGCAATATTTCGGAAATTGCTTACCAGGTGGGCTTTAGTTCCATCGCCTATTTTTCCACTTCTTTTAGCCGCTACTTTAAGATTTCACCAACGAAATATATCTTGTTAAATAGAAAAATCAACAGATAAACTATTCCCCTGTTAGTTTTATGAGCGCCTAATTCTCGAGGGTAGGTAAGTTGTCAGAGCGTTTTCGCAGATCTTAATAAGTGCCAGCCCTTTGCTGAAGCAAAAGACTGGCAATATCGATTCAATTTTTGATATGCTAAGTATGACTATCTCGGATATGGTTATTTAATCTTTTCAAACCTTGCAGCCCAGCCGCCGCCCGATGCCAGGCTTATACTTAATTTATCGTTCGCGGTTACAGTTGTTACCGTTTTTTTATAATCGGTGGCATCCTTATTGGCATTTATTCCATCTTCAAAAAATATAGCGCGATAGCTGCCATTTCCTAGAAAAGATAGGTCAATAGTTAAATTTCTTTGGTCCCAATTGGTCATGGCGCCCGCATACCAGGTTGTGCCTTTACGGCGCGCTATACATACATATTCACCCACTTTTCCGTCTAAGGCCTTAGTTTCATCAAAAGTTGTAGGCACGGCAGCTATATAATCCGTGCATTCCTGTTCACGTTGGTATATAGTGGGGTTATCAGCAAGCATTTGTAGCGGTGCCTCAAATATAGTGTACATAGCCAACTGGTGGCACCGCGTTCCCTGTGTCATAGGGTTGGAGTTCACCGGGCGATAGCTATCTTTAGTTGCATTACGCATGCCTCCCGGCGTATAATCCATAGGCCCGGAAACCATGCGTATAAAAGGGATGGTTACATCATAAATTGGCTGATCCGTAGTTCCCCATTTCATGTTTTCCAGCCCTTTAACGCCTTCAAAGTTAATAACGTTAGGATAAGTGCGTTGCAAGCCGCTGGGTTTATACATGCCATGAAAGTCGACAATTAAATGATTGTCGGCAGCTTTTTGAGCTATTTGGTACAAAGAGTTTACCATTTTTTGGTCATCGCGGTCAATAAAATCAATTTTAAAACCTTTTACGCCCATTTTTGAGAACTTGCCGAATATGCTATCAATATTATTATGTAAAGCATACCAGCTCGACCACAAGATAATTCCTACATTTTTTTGCCTGGCGTAATCAACAATTTGTTGCACATCAATTTTAAAATCACTCAGGTCGTTATCTGCCGACCACCCTTCATCCAAAATTACATACTCAAGTTTGTTTGCCGCGGCGAAATCAATATAGTATTTGTAAGTAGGTATATTAACCCCGGCTTTAAAGTCAACGTGTGACAGGTTCCAGTCGTTCCACCAGTCCCAGGCCACTTTGCCGGGTTTGATCCATGAATCATCTTTTAACCTCGATGGTTCTGCCAGCCTTTGCATCATATCATTATCAGCCAATTGTTTATCATCATTACTAATAACAACCACGCGCCATGGAAAGCTGCGCGTGCCAGCTGTTTTTGCTATGTAGTTTGCACGGTTGTTTACTACATAATTAATATTGTGATAGCCACCGGTTGTTTCTTCAGTTGGGTATTTTGCAAATGTACCCTGGAGTCCTTGCCGCCCGCCCGATGTTAAATACATTCCTGGATAATCCTGTAGATCGGCCTCCAGTATTACTGCCTTTTTCTGCTCGCCTACATCTACCAAAACAGGTAAAAATGCTAATGAATCCGGTGTTAATTCAGACAGGTTCATATGGCCGTAATGTGCCTCAAATGAGGTGGTGAACTTGTCGTGATTACGGTAGTCGTTTACGAATGGGAGGAATGCCTTGTCATCCCGCTTAAAATTAAAGTTGGCTTCTTCATTAACAATCGTCATACTATCCTTTCGCATAGTGAAAAAACGATAAGCCACACCATCGTTATAGGCCCTGAAAATTACACCGTAATTTCCCTTAAAATTGAGGGTAAGCTGGTTGTAATTATCCTCCACCTGGTTCTTTTTATAAATAGGGGTATTAATAATCTTGTTTACAGTAAGTGTTTTAGCACTTACATTTTTTGGGTCTTTACCCAGTACCGTTCCGTCTGATAAAGTAATAGAAATTTCGGAAGGGGTAATAATTTCGGTTGATTGGTGATTAACTGACCAGCTTATACCTTTTTCGCTTGTTACGGTTAAACTGATCGCCCCGTCGGGAGATTTTAGTTGATTTTTTTTAGGGGATTGGGCGAAAGATGTAAATACAGTAAATGTCAGACATAAGAACGTCAGGTTTTTTTTGTTCATCAGGTTTATCTATTAACTATGGATTGATATATTAAGATATCAGGTTTAATAATTATGGAAAGTTAAAGCAACTATATTACTTCTGTTAACAGGTTTGATAACTTTTATAGCACTAATGTTAATGGCGATGGCTATTTCGCCTTAGGCAATAAGTCAAATTTTCTCGGCTACTTATATCATTATTAACATTTATTATACAAAAAGTAACTTTTATGGCATTTTTAAAAACTAGTTAGCCATAAGTTTACAGCCTAAATCAATTGTGCCAATTCATACTAAATTTCACGTGCGTATTTTATTTTTTGTATAGCCTGCTCTAACCTCGATTATAAATGGCAATACAAAATTGAAGATGACACAGATCAAAATATTCACTCTTTTAAACATGATCTTCAGATTTAAAAAATTACTTTTTTTGACGCTTTTAGCGTTATGCCTGTATAATGTTGTTCAGGCGCAGCAGGTTTTAAAATTGACCAGTGATTGGCAATTCCGTAAAGTTGGGGACAGTACATGGAGCAATGCCATTATTCCCGGTACCGTACATACTGATCTGCTGAATAACAAGCAGATCGCCGACCCTTATTATCGTACAAATGAAAAGGATCTGCAATGGATAGGCCGTGAAGACTGGCAATACAAAACCACGTTTAAAGTTGACGAGGCGCTGCTGAAAAGTGATAGGCTATACCTTGTTTTTGAAGGGTTGGATACTTACGCCGATGTATATGTGAACGGCACAAAGGTATTAGTGGCCGATAATATGTTCAGAACATGGAAAACCGATGTAAAGCCACAGCTTAAAAACGGTAATAACACATTGATGGTGTATTTTCATTCGCCTATTAAAACAGGTGAGGCCTTGTATAATAGCTTACCCTTCAGGGTGCCGGCCAGTGATAATGACCAGGTTTCGCCCAAGGTAAGCGTTTTTACACGTAAGGCTGGCTATCATTACGGATGGGATTGGGGCCCACGATTTGTTACCTCGGGCATATGGCGCCCTGTTTACCTGCAAGCCATGAATGGTGTTGCCATTAACGATCTTTTCATCAAACAAAAGCAGTTAACAGTAGAACAAGCATCACTGCAAGCCATATTAGAAGTTGAGAGCCTTACAGCAGGCGTGAAGCATCTGGAAGTTTTTGCAGATGGCAGCCCAGTGCCATTATATTCAAAAAACGTACATCTGGATACAGGTAAAACCAATTTGGTTTGCAGCTTTAATTTAGCGCACCCGCAATTGTGGTGGCCCAATGGTTATGGTACGCACAAATTGTACAATTTTAAGGTTGTTTTAAAGGAAGGCCAAAAGGTAATAGCCGAAAAACAAGTGAAACACGGCATGCGTACTGTTGAATTGGTTCAGGAATCAGGCGAAAAAGGTAATGGTTTTTATTTTTTGGTGAACGGGGTGAATATATTTATGAAGGGTGCCAACTACATTCCCCAGGATAATTTTTTGCCGCGTGTTACCAAAGATCGTTATGAGCATGTAATTAATACCGCTGTACTCAGCAACATGAATATGCTGCGCGTTTGGGGCGGGGGTATTTATGAAAATGATTTGTTTTATGATCTGTGCGATGAAAACGGCATACTCATATACCAGGATTTTATGTTTGCCTGCGCCATGGTGCCGCCTATGGAGGACTTTAAGCAAAATATTTATGAGGAGGCTGTACAAAACGTAAAGCGCCTGCGCAACCATCCGTCAATAGCGTTGTATTGTGGTAACAATGAGGTAGCTGCTTATATGGGATCAAACTTTTGGGGAACTGCCAAGGGTGCGTTTAGGAATAGTCAGGATTCCATCACTATTATCAATGCGTATAAGGATGTATTTCACCAATTGTTACCGGCTGTAGTAAAAGCTTATGATGATGACAGGTTTTATTGGTCCACATCGCCGCAGGCCAATAATTATTCACTGTATAACCATGATAGCCGTACAACAGGTGATGTGCATTATTACTGGAATGTGGCAGCAGGGGATAAGCCCATGGAGGTTTACTTAGATAATGTAGGCCCGTTTATGACGGAATATGGTTTTCAATCATTCCCCAATATAGAAACGGTAAAAACGTTTGCCCTGCCGGCTGATTATGATATATATTCGGATGTAATGAAGTCGCACCAAAAATCATACACAGGCAATGGCGCTATTCTTACTTACATGAAAAAATGGTATAAAGTGCCCGCTGCCTTTCCTGATTTTTTATACACGGGCCAGGTTTTGCAGGCTGAAGGCATAAAATTAGCCATTGAAGCACACAGGAGAGCCAAGCCTTTCTGCATGGGTTCATTATATTGGCAGTTAGATGATTGCTGGCCGGTAGCCTCATGGGCAAGCATGGATTATTACGGGCATTGGAAGGCCCTGCAATACGAAGCCAAACGAGGCTTTGCAAAAGTGCTGGTTTCTCCGGAAGTAAAGAACGATACATTAAATGTGTATGTAGTATCTGATAGCTTAAAGGCTATTAATGGCCAGCTACAGGTACGGTTAATGGATCTTAACGGGAAGGTTTTAAGTCAGAAGAATATACTATCTCTAATACCTGCCAATAGCAGTGGTAACTTTTACAGCGTAGCGGTAAGCGATCTGTTAAAGGGAGCAGACCATAAAAATATAGTATTTAATGTTCGCTTGTTACAACAGGGTAGGGAGCTATCACAAAACAATTTTTACTTTGAGCACCCTAAAGATCTTGCCTTAACCAAGCCCAATATTAAATATACGCTAACAAAAACAGGAGATACCTATGCACTCAAACTGAGTGCCTCAAATCTGCTAAAAGATCTGCGTGTTTCGGTTGATGATGATTCTATTATTTTTTCTGATAATTATTTTGACTTAGTTCCGGGTGAAGAGAAAACGGTAACCTTTAAATCAAACAAAATACTTACAAAAAGTAATGTTAACTTTTTGAGTATAAATGATTTGAATTAGCGGGCGTTTTAACCAATTAATATAGCTTATCAATACGTTAGCTTATTTATGCGATTGTCTGTAGCAGCGAGGTAACAATTAAACCAATTATAATAACCAAATGAACGTATTATGTACAATCAGAAAATACTTTTACTATCAATATTCACATTAATATTAAGCACGCAGTTTTGCGGCGCCCAGAACAACAACGGTATACCACAACTGGTAAAAACGGGAGGTGTTACCCAGTTATATGTGGATAAAAAGCCATTCCTGATACTTGGGGGCGAATTAAATAATTCAACATCATCAAGCATAGCTTATATGCAACCTATATGGAAGCAGGTAAAAGCTTTAAATTTTAATACGGTTCTTACCCCGCTATCATGGGATCTGATTGAACCAAAAGAGGGAGAGTTTGATTTTACACTAGTTGATAGCCTGATAATTAACGCGCGGCAAAATAACATGCACCTTGTTTTTCTATGGCTGGCCAGCTGGAAAAATGGCATGTCGAGCTATGCGCCATTATGGGTAAAGGAGAACTACAAAAAGTATTTGCGAGTAAAAATACAAAACGGGCAAACTCAGGAAGTTTTATCTACACTGGCCGATGCCAACTGGCAGGCTGATTCCAAAGCTTTTGCGGCACTAATGAAGCACATCCGCGAATTTGACGGAACCATTCATACGGTACTGATGATGCAGGTAGAAAATGAAGTAGGCATCCTTGGCGATTCTCGCGATCGTTCAGATGCGGCGAATGCTGCATTTAATTCACCCATACCAAAAGAGTTGATCAATTACCTGGTAAAGAATAAAGATAACCTGGTGCCCGAAGTTAAAAAGCAATGGGAGCAAAGCGGGTTTAAAACATCAGGTAACTGGGAAACGGTTTTTGGCAAAGGTGTAAATTGCGATGAATTATTTATGGCCTGGAACTACGCCGGTTACGTAAATAAAGTAACCAAAGCTGGTAAAAAGGAATACCCTATTCCCATGTATGCCAATGCCTGGCTCGATCAGGGGACTGATCCTAAACCCGGTGATTATCCGAGCGGTGGTCCGCTGGCACGTGTAATGGATATCTGGAAGGCTGGAACTACAGCCATAGATATTTTCGCTCCTGATCTGTATGTATCTGAATATGACGAGCGCTGTCAGAAATTCACACAACATAGCAATCCGCTATTTATCCCCGAAATGAACAGCAGTGATGATGGCGCGCGTAATATCTTTATTGCTGTTGGTAAATATAATGCCATTGGGGTTTCACCATTTGGGATAGATCATATTAAGGATGCTGAAAAATCAGGCTTTAGCAACAGCTATGCTATTTTAGAACAGTTGAGCCCGCTTATTTTAGATAAACAGCTTAAGCACGAAGTTACAGGCTTTGTAATTGATGAAAAAAATCCTGTTATTACCTGCCAAATGGGGGGCTATCAGCTGGAGATATCGCTGGATGAACTATTTGGTCATAAATCCAAATTAGGGTATGGGATAGTGATGACAGATGGCGATAATAAATTTATTGGCGCAGGCAGCGGGTTCAGAGTACAGTTTTATCCAATAGCAAAAAATAGTAAAACAATTATTGGCGTTTCAAATATAAACGAAGGCGTTTTTAAAGATGGTAATTGGATTGCTGGGCGCCGCTTAAATGGCGACGAGAACGACCAGGGCCGCGCGTGGCGATTTTCACCATGGCAGGCGGGTATTGAAAAATGTACGGTATATAAATACGAATAGATCAAGAGGAACCGATAACCAGTCTGTTCGCAGGAATCAGTAAGATTTTAATTAGGTAACATATTTTAAGATTAGTCCATTTTTTTCGAGACGTTTAATGTGGGTTTTCTGAGACTTGTATTACATATTTGATGTAGGACGCTTGATTTTTAAAACATTACTTAATTGCTCAATAGCTATTAAGTTCGATTTTCCACCGCGCGATTGACTACAATAGAACAAACAATTTGAACAGACTTTGGGTTATGATATCACTTTAACATGACCGGTTTGACAAAAAACACAACTTTTATTCCAAAACTTATCCTAATCATTGGATTAGCAATGCTGCTGTGCGTAGAGGGCTTTTTCGCATTAAGACTGTATACACTGTCCACCCAGCAAGAGCAGATCAAACAGGATTACACAGATATTAATAATATTACGCTCGGCCTGATGTCTGTCGATAACTGGAAAGATAAAGTCGCGGACATTGTTAGTCACCAGGTAAAACACTTTAAACTCACCCCGAAACAGAAAGAAGAACTACAGGTAGAAGTTGAGCAGGTAATCAACGCGCTAATTAATAAAGCGGAAGCATTAGTCAACAAACCGCAAAAGTCGCTTGGTGGCAAAATTAAACAGTTGGCAATCAAAACCTTTGTCAATACGGATAAGATCAGGGCTCAGGTACCTGAATTTGCGCGGTCGATAATTGCCAAAGTGGATAATCCAAAACAAAAAGCGCAGCTAAGCACGTTGGCGATGACTAAATTTAATGAGGCGCAGCATACCGGAAGCCTGGACAGCACTCATAAAGCCAATCAGTCGCTTACTGACAAAATGTACCGGAGATACCATGTTTCGTCATCCGATGAACTGGATCATAAACTGAGTACATCACTGGAAAACATCCGGACAGAAACTTACGATTATTGTTTTGGCATGCTGGGCTGTATCCTGGCCGTATTGGCCTGCTGGTGGTTCTTGCGGAAACGGGTGGAACTGCACGCTGTACTGTTTATCATGTCGCTATCATTCGCATTTATTTTACTGGCTGTCGGGCTTACCGCATCCATGATAGAGGTAGACGCGCGTATTAAATCGCTCGATTTCGTTTTACTGGGCGAGCATATCCATTTTCAAAACCAGGTGTTATTTTATGAAAGCAAAAGTATTTTAGGCGTAGTAGAAGTACTGTTTAAACAACCTGCCGCAGACTCCTTAGCTGTGGGATTTCTGATCTTGTGTTTTAGCATTCTATTTCCGGTTACCAAACTTATCTCTACCGGCATTCACTTGCTCAGCAAACGAAAACTGGCCGAAAACCGGATCATCAAATTTTTCGCATTTCAATCGGGTAAATGGAGCATGGCAGATGTGATAGTGATCGCTATATTAATGACCTATATTGGGCTAAACGGCTTGCTGGACTACCAGCTGGCCAGTCTAAATATCAAAAGCGATGAGCTGACTGTACTTACTACCAACAATACGGCACTGCAGCCGGGTTATATCATTTTTATCAGTTTCGTATTGTATGGACTGATCCTGTCAACAATTTTAAAAGCTATTACCCCCTATGATGCGCACTAAATTACCCAACATATTGCTGATTACGGGACTGGGCATTTTACTGGCAGGTGCGGTTTGGTTTGGTTACCAGGTGCATATATCAGCCAAAGCACAGCAGGAAATTAAACAGGATTACAGCTTATCAAACAGCGTAACCTTCGGGCTTTTCTCTGTCGATCAATGGCGAGATCGGCTATCAGAGGTAATTGACCACCAAATTAACGGTTATAGTATAACGCCGGAACAGAAAAAAGACATGCAGGCTGCGGTTGAAAAGGAACTCCGCACACTGGTTGCTAAAACCGTAGCAGAGATTGATAAGCCACAAAAAACCCTCGGCGGTAAACTTAAGAAAATGGCCTTTCATACGCTGGTGGATTCTAATGCCTTACAAGCACAAGTAAAACCCTTTGCCGAAACCATTATTCAAAGGTAAGCAGCCCAGCTAGCCAGGCACGGTTAAAAGATATTGCAGCCAGTAAGATTGGTCAGTTGGAAAACCAAACCTACGACCATACCAGTGAGGCCAATGCAAAGGTGACGAACTATATATACCAAAAATACCATGTATCGGACCCGATCGCATTTAATAAAACCGTTCACACCCGGCTTGGAGTAATATGGCGTAATACTATCAAGAACGCTTGTTCAATGCTAGGATGCGTACTTTTAGCATTAGCGTTCTGGTGGTTGATGCGTAAAACGGTACAATTGCAAACCACGCTGTTCGTTATAGCGCTGCTGTTTGCCGGGGTATTACTGGTAGTTGGCCTAACCTCACCCGTTATTGAAGTTGATGCGCGTATCCAATCGCTAAAATTTATGCTGTTAGGGGAGCAGGTGATCTTTCAGAACCAGGTGTTATTTTTTCAAAGTAAAAGTATTTGGGATATTATCACCACGTTGCTCAGTCAGCAAAAACCAGATGCGATAACTGTAGGTATTCTGATCCTGTTGTTTATCGTTGTTTTGCCCCTGCTTAGATTATTGGCGAAGGGAATACAACTTTTTGTAAGCAACAATAAAGTAGTAGATTACCTTGCATTTGAAGCCAGTAAATGGGACATGGCCGATGTTATGATCGTTGGCATGCTAATGACCTATATCGGTTTAAATGGTATTCTCAAAAGCCAGTTGGCTAATCTTAATATTCATAATGATACCTTAACAACTAACACTGTTAATTATACTTCGCTACAGCCCGGCTATTTTATTTTCGTGGGCTATGTGTTTTTTGAGTTGGTGCTATCATATATTTTAAAACGCATAACCCCCGGGTATGTTAGTCGCCGTAAAAAGAAATAGCGGTAACCAGACCAGGAGCAATAATTTGCGGCCTACGTTAAATATCCGCAATAAATATTTCCAACAAATCAATCGCTCACGGATTGATTTATCGTATATGTAGGTATGAAAACAATCAACCTAAAAAAAAATTTCAGCGCTTTGGTATTTATGCTGGCACTTTTTTGCAGCTATTCGCATGCGCAAAGCAATAAGAAATTAGATGTGGGTGACCATGCGCCATTATTTACTCTGAACGATCAGGATGGAAAATCATTTGATGTGAATGATTACATTGGCAAAAAAGTATTGGTGATCTATTTCTATCCTAAGGATGAAAGCATGGTTTGTACTAAGGAAGCTTGCGCTTTCCGAGATAGATTTGATCAGTTCACCAAAGCCGGTGCATTAGTTATTGGCGTAAATGGGGGTACAATTGCCAGCCACAAGGAATTTCAGCAACACTATAAACTACCCTTTACTTTGTTAAGCGACCCTGATAACAAAGTGTACAATATGTTTGGTGTAAAAAATAAAATGTTTTTTAGTGGCCGCGAAACCTTTGTGATCGACCTGGCTGGCAAAATTGTTTACACTCATGAAGCTATGCTGGAAGGTAAAGAACATGCCGATGATGCCCTGCAATTTGTTAAAACAGCCAACGCCAAGCAGCAATGATCACTTTACTGAAAATACTTTTTAGCCTGCTGTTTGCCTGGATGTGTTATGTGGTGATCATAACCAGCATGGCCAGCAACCTGTTTAGTCAGTGGGATTTCCTTGGCGGCATACCCTGGATGCGGGCCACGTTGTGGGATTTCTACACCAATGTTTTGGTAATATTTGTTTGGCTTTGTTATAAGGAAAACAAATTGATGCTCAAGATCATTTGGTTAATATTACTGGTAACTTTAGGTAGTATTGCCAGTTGTGCCTATGTGCTCATCCAGCTTTTTAAATTAAAACCAGGCGAGGGAATAAAAGAATTATTCAGTAAGCAAAATGGATAACAGTTCCTTATTGATGTTGATCATTTACAGCACGGTAACGTGTTGCATTATCATGGCAGGGGTATGGCTATGGTCGTATAAAATAAAGAATGCCGGGGTGGTAGATATCTTTTGGTCGTATAACTTTCCGGTAATTGCTATTTTATTATTTCTGTTCGCTCCAGGATTGGAAACGCGAAAGATAATACTATGTAGTATGGTTGTATTGGCTGGCCTGCGTTTAGGCACACATTTGGCAATAAGGGTATTAAAGCATTTACACGATGAAGAACCCCGCTACAAACATCTCCGCCAGGAATGGGGCGCCAATGCTGAGGTAAAGATGTTCGGTTTTTTCCAGATGCAGGCTATATCCAATGTGTTGCTGGCCATCCCTTTTTTTATAAGTGCGATGAACACCAAATCTAATCTTTCGCCTTTGGAATATGCTGGGATAGTATTATGGTTCATCAGCGTAACGGGAGAAGCGACAGCGGATATGCAATTAGCGAATTTTAAAAAGGATGAAAGTAATAAAGGCAAGGTATGCGACACTGGCTTATGGCATTATTCGCGCCATCCCAATTATTTTTTTGAGTGGCTGATGTGGGTATCTTATTTCGTTTTCGCGCTGGCATCGCCTTATGGGTATCTGGCAATTATTAGTCCGGCTATAATATTGATCCTCTTACTAAAAGTAACTGGTATCCCAGCCACCGAGCAGCAATCGTTGCGCTCAAAAGGGGAGGCTTACAAGAAATACCAGAGCACTACGAGTGTGTTTGTGCCGTGGTTTAAAACTTCACCCAAACCGTTTCCAAAGGAGAGGGCTTAAAAAGAAGCGTGATCGAGGAGATTATCACAATATTTTCACAACCCAAATCCGATCATCCCTCCACAACGTATACCTCTAAAAACAAAATACAAAACTATTACCCCTTACAACCCATGTGGTACGACAAATTAGTAGAACAAGATAAAGTCCCTGATTTTTTATTGCGCAAGGGGATTCGCAATTTATTAGCGCAACGCTTAAAAGATGAAGATAAAGGAGGCGTAGAAGCACAGCAGGAACATCTGGCGCAAATCATAGCTATGCTTAAGGCATCATCAATAGCGGTAAATACCGCTGATGCCAACCAGCAGCATTATGAGGTACCAACCGAATTTTACCAGTACTGCCTCGGTAAACATCTCAAGTATTCAAGCGGGTATTGGAAACCCGGTGTCGCTGATATTGATACTTCTGAAAGGGACATGTTGCTGCTTACCTGCGAAAGGGCCGAACTAGCAAACGGGCAAAATGTACTGGAGCTGGGTTGTGGCTGGGGATCGTTGTCGCTGTTTATGTCGGCCAAGTACCCTAAGAGCACTTTTACAGTAGTATCGAATTCGCGCACGCAAAAAATTCATATCGATGAACAGGCCAGGGAGCGCGGTATTAAAAACTTAACGGTTGTTACTGCTGATATGAACACCTTCGCCATTGATGCAAAGTTTGATAGGGTGGTATCAGTGGAGATGTTTGAGCACATGCGTAATTACGAGTTGCTGATGAGAAAAGTAGCTTCGTTTTTAAAGCCGGACGGTAAGCTGTTCATTCATATTTTTACGCATAAGGAGTATGCCTATTTATTTGAAGTGAACGATGAAACCGACTGGATGAGCAAATACTTTTTCACCGGTGGTATTATGCCCAGCGACGACCTGATGTTTTATTTTAATGACGACCTGATCGTTGAAAAACACTGGCATGTAAGCGGTACGCACTATGCCAAAACATCTGAAGCATGGCTTAAAAATATGGATGCTCATAAAGTGCAAATTATGCCCTTATTTGAGCAGACTTATGGTAAAGACCAGGCGGTGAAATGGTGGGTGTACTGGCGCTTATTTTATTTGGCCTGCGCCGAACTGTGGAATTATAACCAAGGGAATGAATGGATGGTAAGTCATTATTTATTTCATAAAACACACGCATGATCCGCTTTTCTGCTGATTTCCTAACCATATATTCATGAGTAACAACGCTAACAATAATTTCCCCCTCACTGGATTAGGGGGGAGCACCGCTATCATAGGCACCGGCATTGCAGGGATGGGTTGCGGGCATTTTTTGCATAAAACATCCGACCTTACCTTTTACGAGCAGAACGATTATACCGGTGGGCACACCAATACGGTAACTGTTGATGAGGATGGAAAACCTATTTATATCGATACCGGTTTTATGGTATTTAACTACGAAACCTACCCCAATTTATGCCGCTTGTTTAACGAGCTGAAAGCTCCGGTTAAAAAAACGGAGATGTCGTTCAGTGTGCAGCATTTGCCAACTAAACTGGAATACAGCGGATCTAGCGTTAATCACCTTTTCGCGCAGCGCAAGAATATTTTTAACCTGCCATATCTTAAAATGCTGATGCAGATTGGGCGCTTTAATAAGGAGAGCGTTAAAATTGTTGATGACCCTAAATACGCCAATTACTCCATTGGCGAGTACATTAAGGAGTTTGGTTTTGGCGATGATATGCTGTGGAAATACCTGGTGCCCATGAGTTCGGCGGTATGGTCGACTCCAATGGAGCAGATGCTGGATTTTCCTATTGTAACCCTCATCCGTTTCTTTAAAAATCATGGGTTTTTAGGGCTGGATACAAAGCACCAGTGGTATACCCTGGATAAGGGCAGTCAATCCTATCGCGAAATATTAATTAAGCCATTTAAGGACCGGATCCATTTAAACCGGAAGGCGGTTAAGGTAACGCGCGAAGAAAACGGTAAAGTAACCGTCCATGCCTCGGATGGCACGCAGGAAACATTCGATAGGGTAATTATAGCCGCACATGGAGATGAGGCGTTGGCTTTGCTGGATGCGCCGACTAAAGATGAGCAACGGTTGCTATCCTCTTTTAAATATCAATATAATAAAGCGATGCTTCATACAGATGAAGGCATCATGCCGAAAACCAAACTGGCCTGGAGCAGCTGGAACTACAGCATTCAGGAGCAGAACGGCAAGCTGATACCAACCACCATTTACTGGATGAACAGGCTGCAGCAGGTATCGGATAAAAAGAACTATTTCGTATCCATTAATCCACATGATAATATCGACCCTGAAAAAATAATTAAGGAGATTGATTACCACCACCCACTGTTTGATGTGCCTGCCATAAATGCCCAAAAGGAATTACATACACTGAATGAAAGCGGCCCGGTATATTTTTGCGGCAGTTATTTTAACTACGGTTTTCACGAAGATGCATTTACCAGCGCGGTAAACTTATGTTCGCAATTGTTAGGTGAGCCGGTTTACGACAGGAATATTCTGATCCAGCCGCCACTTTAATCCGTATATTTAATTATGGCAAAGGCCGAATTCAATTCCTGTTTATATAAAGCAAAGGTAATGCACCACCGTTTGGCCCCAAAGGTACACCGGTTCCATTACGAGGTGTTTATGTTTTACCTCGATCTGGATGAGATAGACAAGATCGCCAAACGCATGAAATTCATGAGCCGAAACCGGTTCAATCTGTTTAATTTCCGGGATAAAGATCATCTGCAATTACCGAAAGAAAACCCGGATACCTCAAAAAATATCCGTCAGCATATTACAACCTACCTGCAAAGCAACGGCGTAAATATTGGCAACGGCCGTATTATGGTGCTTACCAATTTGTGCACCGCTGGCTACCAGTTTAACCCGGTGTCGTTTTATTTTTGTTATGATGAACAGGGGCAACCCACCTGCTCGGTTGTTGAGGTCTGCAATACCTACCTGGAAATGAAGCCTTATTTTTTAGGCGTTGATACCCGGCAGGGCGATGAGTTTAAGTACCATACGGCCAAGTATTTTTATGTGTCGCCATTTATGGACATGGATACCAGTTTCGATTTTGACCTGCATATCCCCGGAGAAAAATTACAGTTGAAGATTGACGATTATGATCAGGATGGCAAACGCTTTTTCATCAGTACATTAAGCGGTGTGCGTAAACCGTTAACCGACGCCAGCCTTTTGCTTTATTTCTTCAGCTTCCCGCTCATCACCCTAAAAATTATTGGCCTTATTCACTGGCAGGCTTTAAAGTTATGGTTGAAAAAGGTCCCTTATCATAAAAAAGAAGCAAACAAAGATCTTCAGCGTGAAGTATATAGGCCGTATTAGGCAAATTTCGTAGTTCCTGAAAAACCCGTATTGCTGTAATATCCGTATATGATTTAAAGATCACTTTATCACTTATAACCAGCCATGTCTGACACGCTTACACTCTTAAAAAAAACTAGTTTTTATCAGGATGTCGTTCTGAAACTACTGTCGAAAATGGATAAGGGCCACCTTTATTTGACCCTGGCCGATGGGCAGCAAATTACGATCGGCAGTGGCGAGGGGAGCATCAACGCGAACATCAGCATTATTGATAACGCTTTTTATAAACGCGTTATCCTGTTTGGCGATATTGGTTTTGGCGAGGCTTATGTAGATGGCTTGTGGGATACGGATAATATTACTAACGTGATCAAGTGGGTGCTATTGAATATTGAGAACGCCCCCGGCTTATCGGGCAGTAAAACACAAGCCGCGACGCTGAATCTCTTGAAGCTGTTTAATAAGATCGTTCATTTTAAAAGAGCGAACACGGTAGAAGGGTCACGTAAAAATATCTCGGAACATTACGACCTAAACAATGATTTCTTCGCCAGTTTCCTTGATCCGACCATGACCTACTCCAGCGCTTATTTTTATAAGGAAGGCTTGAGCCTGGAGGAAGCACAAATCGCAAAATACGACCGCCTTTGTAAACAATTACACTTAAAACCGACTGATCACGTATTGGAAATCGGCAGCGGATGGGGTGGCAATGCCATTTATATGGCAAAGACTTATGGCTGCCGGGTAACCTCTCTAACCATTAGTGAGGAACAGTACAAAATGGCTGTTGAACGCGTAGCAGCAGCGGGATTAAGTGACCGCGTTAGCATATTGATCAAGGATTACCGACAGATGGAGGGCAATTTTGATAAGATCGTATCGGTCGAGATGCTGGAAGCCGTGGGCCATAATTATATGAACGTTTACTTTCAGAAAGTCAATAGCCTCCTCAAAAAGAACGGTATTTTGGCCCTGCAGGTGATCACCTCGCCCGATTCACGCTACGAAAGTTTAAGAAAAGGCGTGGACTGGATCCAGAAACACATTTTCCCTGGGTCCTTATTACCGTCGGTAGGGGCCATTAACCATGCCATTAACTGCACGAGCGACCTGACGATGGTAGACCTGAAAGATATCGGCATGGACTATGCCGCCACCCTGAAACTTTGGTTTGAAGCTTTTAACGCTAACCTCCATCAAGTGAGGTTATTGGGGTTTGATGAGCGTTTCATCCGCAAATGGAATTATTACCTGTGCTATTGCGAAGCCGCGTTCGCTATGCGCAATATTAATACAATGCAACTGGTTTATACAAGGCCTAACAATGTTTTAAGGTAATTGGTGAGAATATTGGCATAGGATCTCAATTACACTGGGGGCATTGGTTCCGACCTATGCGCAGATAGGAAATACCGGATTGATCATCAGTTTCACTGACAGGTAGCTACTTCTTTTTTAAAAGTAACTGTTACTTTATCTACCAATTATTATTCGAAGAAACTTAACTTTTTTGATACATGTTAATTATTAACCCAATCATCCGGTATTATATTGGTTTTTAGCTTAAATTTACTTAACTAAGTATTTGCTATGATCAACATAACTGTCAACGGGCAAAATCATAATATTGATGCAGACCCAAATATGCCGCTTCTTTGGGCAATCCGCGATATTTTAGGCTTAACAGGTACCAAATTTGGTTGCGGTGCCGCGCAATGCGGGGCATGTACCGTGCATTTAAATGGAGAAGCGGTTCGTTCCTGCGTAACGAAAATAAACCGGGCAGCCGGGCAAAATATTGTGACTATTGAGGGGCTTTCCCCCAATAATAACCATCCCTTGCAACTGGCCTGGAATGAGTTAAACGTTCCACAATGCGGTTACTGTCAATCGGGACAATTAATGTCTGCGGCCGTTTTACTTCGCGAAAATCCTAACCCAACTGATCAGGATATTGATAATGCCATGTCAGGCAATATCTGTCGTTGTGGAACCTATCAGCGTATCAGGTCTGCTATTCATAAAGCTGCGGCTATGCAAACGGAGGGAGCCAAAATATGAAAAACCTGCTTTTCATATCTCTTATCGTATTAATGTTAGGTATGATAACACTTGCGTTAAAAACAGAGCCGACAAAAATAAATAGTTATAAAGCTTTACCTAAGGACAGTGTTGGTTCAGCTAAAGCATTCCTGAACGTCTACCGGGTACTGATGAGCGCGCGGTGTATGAATTGTCATCCGTCAGGTGATGCTCCTTTGCAAGGAGATGATCATCATATCCATACCATGAACGTTCAGCGTGGCATTGACGGAAAAGGGTTATACGCCGAACGTTGCAGCAACTGCCATCAGCCAGAAAATACTGCAGGCGTGCACATGCCACCCGGCAACCCCAAATGGGGGTTGCCACCAGCCAATATGCGCATGGTATTTCAGGGGCGCACGCCGCGCCAGTTGGCATTGCAACTACTTGACCCGAAACAAAATGGCGGACGAAACAAAGCACAACTGATCGACCACATGGCTAATGATGATCTGGTTGGTTGGGCATGGCATCCCGGTGATGGCCGTACTTTGCCGCCGATGAGCAGACAGGCTTTAGTTACACAGGTACGTTTATGGATAGCGAAAGGTGCTTATGCCCCTTCAGCCAAAGCAAAATAAAGGATTTAAACGATAGAGTAGCCATTATGGAAACTAACGCATTATCAAGAAGAAATTTTATAAGGACATCCAGCCTTGTTGGAACCGCACTTTGCTTAGGCTTTTATTTTCCGGCGAACGCAAAAAAGGAACAGTTAATATCAGCAACCGGTGCAGATCAAAATGGGTTCGACTTTAATGCATGGATTCGCATCGATACTAATGGCAAGGTTAGCTTAACTGATCACCGCGCCGAAATGGGTCAGGGTTCTTATCAATCTGTTCCGCAGATCATCGCTGAAGAATTGGAGGTAGACCTGAAAGATATTAATGTAATATTTGCACAAGGTAATCCTGATAAGTTTGGAAGCCAGATCACCGGAGGAAGTTCTACCATCAGAGGATCCTACAAAAAGCTATTGAAATTAAGTGCAACCGCACGTGAAATGCTCATCACCGCTGCGGCAAATCAATGGAATGTGCCAGCCGGAGATTGTTATGCGGAATCGGGCCACGTCATCCACAAACCGACCGGAAAAAAGCTGAATTATGGAGATTTGGTCAAAGCCGCTTCTAAATTAACGCCGCCTACCGAGGTTAAACTAAAACAAATTTCTGAATATAAGCTGATCCGCAAGCCATTGCAAAGAATGGATACTCCTATGAAAACGAATGGGGAGGCCATTTTTGGTTTAGATAAGAAGCTCCCGGGCATGCTTTATGCGGTTGTAGAAAGAAATCCAAGATTACGCGGTAAACTTAAAAGTTTTGATGATTCGGCTACGCTAAAGGTTCCTGGTGTTAAACAAGTATTCAAGGTACAAATGATGGTGGTAGGAACCACCAGGGATGGGGTAGTTGTTATTGCGGATTCTACATGGGCAGCTATGCAGGGAAGAAAGGCTTTACGTGTGGAATGGGACGACACAGGGTTTGATCACGTGAATACTGCTGACATTTATAGGGCACATGAGCAATTACTTAAAACCGAAGAAGGGCTTTCTTTTAAAAAACAAGGTGATCCGGATCAGATCATATCAAAAGCCGATAAAAAAATAGATGTCATCTATCAAACGCCTTACCAATCGCATGGCGCAATGGAACCACTGAATTGTGTTGCCCATTACCAAAACGATAAAATTGAAATATGGGGCCCGATACAGGCACCCGACTGGGTGCAGGGTGATATCAGCGATAAATTCAAGATTCCAAAGGAAAAAGTGATTGTAAACATGACTTTTTTAGGCGGTGGCTTCGGACGAAAAGCTTATTTGGATTATACGCAGGAAGCGGTAGCTATTTCCAAACAAATCGGCGGGCCTGTACAAGTGGTATGGACAAGAGAAGATGATCTGACCCAAGGCCCTTACCGCGCCGGAATTTCTTACCGTGGTGAAGGGTCTATTGAAAACGGAGAAATTAGTGCTTTAAAATTCAGAATGGCGGGGCAGAATATCGGTCATTGGGGTAACCCAGAACGGGGTAAAGCGAATGACAGCACCGCCGAAGGATTTTTAAAGCCTTATTACGGTAGTATCAAAAACCTAAGTTTTGCGGATGTGCCTTATGAAATGCCCTTGCCAAATATGTGGTGGCGTTCCGTTTACGCCTCCACCAATGGATTTGCTTACGAAAGCTTTATCAACGAAATGGCTGTTTTGGCCGGGCAAGATCAACTTGATTTCCGCAGAAAATATTTAAAGGACGAGCGATGCCATGCTTTGATCGACAGAATGGAGGAACTATCAGGCTGGAAAACCAGAAAGAAAAATGAAGGCTTTGGCGTAGCTATTACAGAGTGTTTTGAAACCACAGTTGGACAGGTAGTGAAAGTTTCAAGAAATGTTGATGGTAAAATAAAGATTGACCAGGTTTGGGCAGTGATGGATTGCGGTTGGTATGTTAACCCGGATATCATAAGGGCACAAGTTGAAGGGTCAATTGTTATGGCTTTGGGAGCAGCCACTAT
>Ga0302303_10000209_pt1 | contig 57872 bp, 68 predicted proteins | sample III_Palsa_E2_1_FD_194542 | JGI IMG/M metagenome (GOLD analysis project Ga0302303, IMG submission 194542) | Peat permafrost microbial communities from Stordalen Mire near Abisko, Sweden - III_Palsa_E2_1 | ecosystem: Environmental > Terrestrial > Soil > Palsa > Peat permafrost | place: Sweden...
CCATGGAATTGTATTATTTAAACCAATTCCATATTTAAGATCATAAGCAACGATAAGAGAAAAAGGTTTTATCATTTGATTCATTTGTTTAATTTGATTCATTTAATTAATAAATTAGTTTTATTTAATAATAAATTAATATTTAAAAATTATTAATTATATAATTAATAATTTTTAAATATGCCATGTAGATGTGAACATTGTAATTCAATAATATCAAGAACACGTGGATTAAAACGTCATCAATTATCAAAAAAATGTTTGGAAATTAGACTTCTCAAATCTAAACAACAAAAAAAAGAACAATTAGAAAAAGTAAATAAAATTAATTCTGAAATTAAATTTGTATCAAAAACAATAATTACTAAAAATGTTGATGATAACTTAACTTTTGTTTCCAATTTTTCTAAAAAACATATTTTAGAAGTTGTTAATCTTATAAATACTAATACAATAATAAATGAAACTGGTTTATCTGATTTATATATTAATAAAATTGCCAAAAATAAAAATGGAGAATATGGTATAATAAATACAAATAAAATAAATCCAGTTTTTCATATTAGAAAAAAAGATGGAACAATTGAAAAAGATATTGGTGGTAAATTAATTTTTAAACGTTTTATTAGTATGTCAACAGATAAAATTAATAATTATTTGAAAGAAATCGAGAAAAATAAAAATATAGATTATACCATAATTGAAAAAAATATAAAAAATTACAATAAATTTATTAAAAATATATCATATGAATTACATATAGACAATATAAAAAATAACATTAATAAAGATGAATATTGGGATAAAGAAGATGAAAAAAATAATGAATCTAAATTGAAATTTATAATAACAGAAGAAAAGTGTAATGATAAAAATAATTTTATAGAAAATACTTTAAATGAATATAAACTTGAAAAAAGTGATGAATTTTTATTAATAGTTTCAAAAATACGAAAATCATTTAAAAAGAAAAAAATCACTCATATTTTAGCAACACAAGTATGGGATAAATATATAGGTATGGAAATAGGACAAATTAAATGTCCAGTATGTAAAGTTAATGAAATAAATCAGAGAAATTTTGAATGTGGACATGTAATACCAGAAAGTAAAGGAGGAGAAACAAAATTAGATAATTTAAGACCATTATGTAATAAATGTAATAAATCAATAGGGACAAATGAAATGGATAAAACAATTTGGAACAATATAAAATCAAATTAAACTATTTTAAAAAATCATTAAAAATACTAACTTTTAAAAATTAAAAAAAATCGATTTTACACAGAATGGATCAATAATCGATTAAAATTAAAAAATAATCGATTTTACATAGAATTGTAAAACTGGTTAAACCAAATAATTATTATTTATCAACAATAAATAATAATTTATAATCAATGTCATCGTTTGAAGAAATCGAACCATTATTTTCTAATCAAAATGATCAAAAAAATCCGAAAAAAAAAGAAGGAATGATCGAACATAGAACACTAGATAAAAGAGTGAAAATGAACAATCCAACCTTTATAAATGATAATTTTATAACACAAACCGGAGTTAATGAAAATAGTGAAGATACTAATTTTGATAGATTTGTTAAAAAAGAAAAAATATATGATAATAAAAAAAATGATAATATGAAAGAAAGAAATCTAAAACAAGAAAAAAAAGAAAATATTAATCAAATTAATCCAAAATTTCCAAAAGAATTTTATGAAATTTCACCAATTATTAAAAATTTATATCTAAGTGGTAAACATGGTGAACAATTTTATAAAAATTACGATGTTATTATCAATTTAAATTATCCTGAAAATCGGGTTCCTAAAGGATGTATGATTGTTGATAAAGCAAAAGTTTATCGATTAGGAATTGAAGATTCTCATGTAGAAGATTTATATACTTATTTCGATATATTATCATCATTAATTCTCACATCCCTTAAAAAGAATAAGAAAGTCCTTGTTCATTGTCACGCGGGGATTTCAAGAAGTGTTTCAATTATAATGGCATTTTTTATTAAATTTGGAAATAGTTCCGTTAAGGATGCGTTTATCAAAGTAAAGGAAAATAGAAGTATTGCTGGTCCAAATGAAGGATTTCTAAAACAATTAGAATATTACAATAAAAACAATTAAAATTATTATATCAATAATAATTTTATAATTTACTTTTAATATAAAATGGAAAAATTTCTAAAACATAAACAATTTCGTATAAACCATCTGATTTTTCAATATATAGATTTTTATTATTTAAAGATTTAATATGATCAATATCATAAAAATCCCTAAATTTTAATTCCATTTTATCAATTATTTTTACATTATAATTTAATTTTTTAACCATTTCAAAAGTTTGATCAATATTAGCCAAAGATGTATGAGTCATTAATATTTTTCCATTATTATTTAAAATAATTTTTGATCTTGATAATAATTGATCGATAAATTTTCTTCCATCTTTTCCAGAATAATACTCTGGTTTATTATTTAATGAACACGGTAAACTTGGAGGATTACAAATAATTAAATCAATTTTATAAAATAAATCAAAAAAATTATTATAAATATCTGATTTTATAATTTTAACATTGAATACTCTATTTAATATACAATTCATTTTTGTATCTAATATAGCATTATCTGTTATATCCGTCATTATAACATTATTTGAACCGCGGATATAAGAACAAATTCCGAGAATTCCACAACCACATCCAATATCTATAACAATATCAGAAGATTTTAATTTTGGAATATTTTTGGCAAGTAAGAGAGAATAAGGTGATGGAATCATAGATCCATTTGTATTTTTAATATGAACTTTAAAAGTGTTAAAATGATACATTTTAAAAATAATGTTAAAATGTAAATTAAATCAGTTTTTTAAAATTAATTTTAATCAAATAAATCAATTAAAATAAATGATAAAAACAATTACTTAATATTAATTTTAATCAAATATAGGAATATTTTCTAATTGTGTTTTACTTAAATTTAATGTTGTTAAAATATTTTTTATATACGATTTTAATCTTTTATCTTTAAAATTTAAAATAATTTTCTTTAAATCTTCTATTTTTCCACTTATTACATTGACGTGATTTTCGGCAATTAATTTAACATTACTATTTTCGATTAATTCATATTTTATTTTACTTCCTCTAGCAACTATTAATACTGGTAATTTTAAACAAGATTTTTTTGTTTCTATATATAACTTTTTTTCTTTATTTTTCTTTATTATATTTTCATTTATACATCCAATATCATCACTATAAATCAATCTATATCCTTTTTTTTCATTATTAAGAGAATCTTTGTTTTGATTCCATACAATATTACCACCAACTACTTTACATATATCTTTAATTTTTTTCATATTTGTGTAATTAATATTAATTTTATCATATGAAAATAATTCTCCCATTGTGTAATCGATATTTAATGTATTTGTTTTTTGAAAAATATATATGTTAACATCCTGAGATACATCTTCAGAAAAGTTTTTTAGATTTACAATATCTAATATATTACATTGATTTTTTATATATTTTCTAATTTCTGAATATGATGGACTTGTCATCATATTTTGTGGAATAATAAAACATAATATTCCATTATCCTTTAATATATTTATACATTTTTCAACAAATAAAGCATATATATTATATCTTCCTTTTATCAATTTTGACTCATATTTCATTTCTTTCAATTCTTTCGATAATTCATAATAAGGTGGATTTCCAATAATAAGATCGTATTTAGTATTATTAGTATTTAATAAGAAATCTTCATTAAATAAAGTTGTAGAGGAATTAATATTGTCTTTTATTAATTTCACAATTTTATTATCTTTTTCATAAAGATGAATTTTTGTATCTTTTATTGTTTTTAAAAGATCATAAAATTGAAGACTACCACATGAAGGTTCTAAAATTAATTTTTCTTCTAATTTCATATATTTTTTAATTTTCTCAATACATAAATTTGTTAAATAATATGGTGTGAAAAATTGTCCATTTTTACTTCTGTATTCTCGTGAAAATTCTTTTATTATAGTTAATGTAATATCGTTATATTCTTCTTTAATTTCATTTTCTTCTTTATATTCTTTTTTAATTTCATTTTCTTTAATTTCATAAGTTATATTTTCTTCAAATATTATTTCATATGTTATATTATCTTTTTTAAATAAATTATGTAGATAATTTATTATATTCTTTTTAAATTTTTTTTTATCATTAAAATTGTAATTGAAATGTTGATTATACATTTTTCTATTATAATATGTAAATAATGGATTTGGATCAATAGAATTTGCTTTTTCAACTAATTTTGTTATTTCATCAATAAGTGGAATAAATTTATTATAATACTCAATAGTCATATATTCTTCTCCTTTAAAATATATATATTTTTTCTTTTTCTTATTAATATGAATATATATACAATATGGAAATGGTTTAGGTAAAGTTGAATTCCATGAAGATTTATCATTACAACTACTTTTAATTTCAAAAAAGAAAAAGTAAAATATATTTTCAATAATTTTAAAAATTGTGAAATCGGGATATAATTGGCTTCCAAATATATTATAAATAAAAAACATTTTATTTTGTTCTATATTAGAATTTAAAATTTCAATTTGGGGAATAATATTTTCATCTTTTGCTTTTTTTATATAATTATTGATATATAGTGGCAATTCTTTTCTATTAAATTCAATTAAGTTATTATACAGAAAAATTTTTTTAAACATTAATTCATATTCATTATCTGTTCCTTTCGTTTTTCTTTCACAATTTAATGTTATATTATCAAATTCAGATAAATCTATTTCATTTATATTACACTTTAATACATTAATAAATTCATTCATAATTATATATTAATCATATATAATTAATTAAATTAGTTTTAAATTTTAATTAATAAAATAATTTTGTAAATGAATAATAAATATTATAAGTTAAAAACTGATTTTTATTAAAAGTAAAATTAAAAAATTAGTTTACTTTATTGGAAATGAATTTAGAAAATAAAGAAATAAAAAACTTTACATTTTGTCAATATTGTAAAGGACCAAATGATCGAATTCATATTAATTTTTCATATTGTAATAAATGTTTAAACGATTCAGTAAATAAAACAATAGAATTACAAAAAATCAGAGAAAAATATAATATTGGTCAATTTGGAAAAGTAAAAGAAAATGAATGGTATAATATGATGATTAAACAATATTTGTCATGAAATTAATAAAAAACTGACAAATTATTAATAATTTATTTATTAATAAAATTTGAAAATGAATTCAATATTGTCTTATTGTATAAATAATAATTTACTTAAACTTATTGGACAATATAATCTTTTTTTCCGTCGTAGACTTGTATCTATGAAAATAATGAAAGATAATAAAAATAAAGTATTACTTGATTTATTGCTATTTGGTTATTTTTATAAAGATATGAAAAATAAATCTATTCTAGAAATAAGAAGTATACTTGAAGATGAAATGGCATATCGAATTTTAAATGAAAATTAATATTTTATAATTCATTAATAAAATAATAAAAATATTAATTTTAAAGAATTAAATTTTAATTGGTTTATAATAATCTAACCATTTTAATAATTCTGGAAACGAAGTGAATAAATTTTTTATTTCACCTCCACTTTTTGTATAAATATCTTTTCTTGTTATAAAATGATTATATAATGGTCTAAACTTTGGATGAACAATATCTATAATAATGGGGAATGAATCTTCGTTTCTGAAAACTCTTCCTAAATATTGAATAAAGTTTTCTTCCATATCAGATGCTATAATTAAAAGATCCATCTTTGGGAAGTCAAATCCAGTTCCGGCTTTTTGATTAGTAGAAACTAAAATTCTACAGTTTTCATTGTAGAAATCTTTACTACCGGTAAAAATATCGACTTTTTCTTCATATTCATTTAATTTATCGAAAAATATGGTTCCTTCTTTTTCTACTCTTTTTGTTAATATTAAAGCATTTCTAGCACAGAAAAATCTAGTAATTTCAACCACTAAATTCATTATATCATCTTGACTTGATACACTATCAATAACACTGTTCCAATCTAAATTTCCTTGTGAATTTTCTTTTATTTTAGGAACAAAATCTGTATAACAACAATAAGCATTAAATGGTCTATATAATTCTCTTAAAACTATTTCAATTCCAAAATATAAATGAATTATATTACTTAATTTATCTGTTCTATATGGAGTAGCAGATAATCCGATTAAAAATTTGGGTTGAAAATAAAACATTGTTAACATATTAGTTGGAGTGCACATAGTATGAATCTCATCAGAAATTAATAAACCAACGTGTGAAAAATCGTCAAGTTTTCTTTTTTTGATATTAACCATATTAAATATATAAAAATCCACATTTTTATCAATTATCGTTTTACCCTTTATGATCTGATATTTTGCTCCTGGACAAAATTTCTTAATAGCATCTATCCATTGTTCTATCAATTTCGTCCCTTTAACACTTATTCCTACCTTTAATTTTATCTTATACGCTATATATAGGGAAAAGATCGTTTTACCAAAGCCACAATTCCCCGATATAATAATGCTGTGTGTCCTATTTAAAATTTCTAATACTTCGGGAAGAATTTCTTTTTGTAAAGTTCTTAAAGAAAATGGAAATTTGTAATCGTTACATTTAGGATAAGTTTTATGAGAATTGGGATATTTTAAATTAAAACCATGAGAAGTTAATTTTTTATAAAGAAAATTATGACAGTAAGAAAATGGTAATAAAATTTTATTTTCTATAATTTCAAAACAATGTAATGTTACATTTTTATTATATTTACTATTCTTTTTCCCTTCTTTTTCTTGTGATATAACAGTTAAATTTTTAAGTAATTTTTGTTTTTCTTCATAAGAAAAAATATCAAGAGGAACTTCAACTGACATTTTATTAGTTGAATATTTTAATTTAAAATATTAATTTTATTTATTTAAATTAATTTTTTAATTTAAAATATTCAACTAATATTTAACTTTTTCAGTTAATAAAGATGATCAAAATAGTTTAACATTTTAAATATTAGATATTTTCTCTGTTTTTTGAGAAATTAACGGCTCATTTATAATCGATTATAAATGAGCCGTTAAAAATTAATAGTTTAACATTTTAAATATTAGATATATTCTTTGTTTTTTGAGAAATTAACGGCTCGTTTATGATCGATCATAAACGAGCCGTTAAAATCCTTTATCGATCATAATAAATGAGCAATTCTTTTAAAAAGATTAAATTATAATTGTTAAATATTCTATTCTATTTAACAGATCAAATAAAAATTATAAGTCAAATATTCTTTTAATATAATATTTAATATTTAAAAATAATAATTATATAATTATAAAATGCCATGTAAATGTGAATTTTGTCATGCTATACTTTCAAAACCAGCAAATTTAAAAAGACATCAAAAAACAACTAAAAAATGTTTAGAAATTCAAAATGCAAATGTTAATATTAAATTATTGGAAAATGTAGGAAATAATACAGAAATAAAAATTAATTCTCACAATACTAATAATATAAATACTAATATAACTAATAATGTTAAAAATATCAATAATATCATCGTTTTTAAACCTGATTTTTCTAAAAAACATATTTTAGAAGTTATCAGTCATATTAATGCCGATATGTTAAAAGAAAAAAATGGATTATCCAATTTATATGTCAATAAAATCGCTAAAAATGATAAAGGTGAATATGGTATTGTAAATACCAATAAGAAAAATCCAATATTTTATTATCTTGATAATGACGGAACTATCAAAATAGATACTGATGGAACGCAAATAACCAAAAGATTTTTGGTTTTATCAGAATCTGCAATCACTGATTTCTTAGTAGATATAAAACAAGAAGTAAAAAATGAAACTGATTATTCAGAAATTGAAGAAAATTCGAAAAATCCTAAACATTTTATAAAAAATTTATCAAACGATTTATATATTAATAACATTGTTAGCAAAAGTAATCAAAATCCAAATCTTTGGAATGAGGAAGATGAAAATCCAGAACTTTTTGCTTTAAAAAATGAATTAAAAATATTAAAAAATAAAAAATTAAAATTAGATGAAATAGAATTAGATTTTGATGAATTAAATATAGCAGAAGCAGATATTGATAGTATTATTAAAGAAAAACAAAAAATACAATATAAATTTGATAGAGATAAAGAAAAAAGTATTAAAAAAATAGAAAAGAAAATAGATAAATTCGATCCAAAATGGTATACAGAGAAAAGACAACAAAATGAAAGAAAGGAAAAGACAAAAAATAAAATAATTAGTAAAAAAAGTGATGAAAATGCTAAAATGGGGTATAAAGATATGGATGAAGGAGGAATTTTAAAATATATACTAGAGTTCGAATAAATTAAATAAATAGTTATTTATTTAATTCTTATATTTTTGCTAAAGTAAAATTTACAATTATTTACAATTATTTACAAAATCAATCTTATTAATTTACTTTCGTGGTGATCGACGTTTCTTGCTACTTGATTTCTTCGGTGATTTACGTTTGTATGAAGCCTTTGATCGTTTCTTTCGGCATGCCGATTTTCCAGATTTAAGTCTGTAAGGAGATTTACGAGGACTGCATTTCTTTCGTGATTTACGTTTTTTGGATGATTTTTTTGGTGATTTGCGTTTACTTGATTTTTTGGGTGATTTACGCTTTTTGGAAGATTTACGTTTACCAGAACGTTTTTTTGATTTTTTACATAATTTTTTACCCGAGTCACTGTGTTCAATCCATGCTTGTTTAAGAGCATCACTTCGGGATAATCCCTCAGCAGATAATTGTCTAGCCAATTTCATAACGGCTGATCGTTTTCTACAATTAGGCATTTTAACTAATTTTATAAATACTTGATATAAAATTAGATTTTAAAAAATAAAAAATATTTTAAATAACAAAAATAGATCAAATTTATTACATTTTTGTTTTTTAAAATATAAATATTAATATTTATATTTTACTATTTTTATCACTTATTATTAGTGATAAATAATTAATGACTAAAAAATACTAAAATTATTTACTTTTTCATATGATGCATTAAACACATTACAAATATCACAACTGATAATACAGTAATTCCTAATGAACATGCGTAAATTACCTTTCCATCAGCAGTATCTTTCATTTTATATGATTTTACCGAACAAACAATACCTAATATAACGATAACAGCAAGTAATAATAATTTGAGCATTTATTAATTATAACTATAATTTTTTTTTCATTCTTTTTGATTTTTTTTTAATTAATAAATCATTTAACTTTATTTTGATCATTTGTTTAAAAATATTTAATAATTTAACTTTATTTATTTTGTTTATTTAATAGTTAAAAATATTTTATTTTGATCATTCGTTTAACTTTATTTATTTTGTTTATTTAATAGTTTGAATTTATTTTGTTTATTTAATAGTTTAAATTTATTTAATAGTTTGAATTTATTTTGTTTATTTAATAGTTTGAATTTATTTTGATCATTTGTTTATTTTGTTTATTTAATAGTTTGAATTTATTTTGATCATTTAATAGTTTAAATTTATTTTGATCATTTGTTTAAAAATATTTAATAGTTTAACTTTATTTATTTTGTTTATTTAATAGTTAAAAATATTTTATTTTGATCATTCGTTTAACTTTATTTTATTTATTTAACTTTATTATATTTATTTGTTTATTTTGTTTATTTAATAGTTAAAAATATTTAATAGTTTAACTTTGTTTATTGTATTCTTTTTAAATTTATTTTGATCATTTGTTTATTTTGTTTATTTAATAGTTTAAATTTATTAATAAATCATTTAAATTTATTAATTATGGGCTTGTAACATATATGAAGTTTTAATTTCAAAATTATTATCAAAATATTTCTGTTTAATTTTATTCCAATTATTTTCTGAACATCTTAAAATAAACAATTGATCTATTTCATTATAGTAATTAATAAAACACATTTTCTCATTTCTCATTTTATTATAAATTATACCAATTTCATCAATTTTATTTATAGGTCCACATGTATATGTATTATAACTTAAACTACTTGAACATCCCATTTTTATATTTATATTAAATATAAAAATTATTTATTAGTTTTATTTAATAAAAATTTAAAAATCATCATCTTCCACAACTTGTCTTCTTTGTGATAATTTTTCTGCCAAAGTATCTTGTAAATTTGATATCAAATTAGATTTGTTAGTTAGTAAACATTTTCCTAATTTAGAATCCCAAATGAATCCTTCTTCACATTTAACAATAGATTTTAATTTTTTATTTTGTATTTGTTCTAATAAATTAACAGTTGATTTAGTTGCCATATTAACATTTTCCTTTTTATCTTTTTCTATTTGTTTGATCAATTTTTTACTTTCTCCTTTTTTAATTTCTGTTATAGGAAATATATCAAACGCTGGAGCAACTGGAATTTCTTCTGGTAATGCTTTAACATCTCCATCTTTATCAACAATTGCTATTACTTCATCTTTTTGATCATTTAATATGAGAGAAACAGGAACATCTTTTTTAGTATTTAAAATGGTTTGTAATTGTAATTGTAATTCTTCAATTTTTGATTCAGTTTCATTAGCATATTTTTTCCATTCATCATAAATTCCCTGTTCATTATCTCTTAAACTTTGAATTGTTTTATCGTTAGACTTTATTACGTCTTGACTTTCACGTAAATCAGAATTTAATTTTTCTATTAATTTATCTTTGTCTTTGCTTTGTTTATTTAAAATATCAATATCTGTTTGTAAATTTTTGAATTGAATTAATAATTCATCTCTTTCTTTTACAAGTTCTGTATATTTTTCTATAATGTTATTATTTTTATATGTATCTAATTGTTTTTCTAATATTTTATAATTGTTATTTAATTTATCATATTCAACTTTTAATTTTTTCATCTCATCTTGACATTTTCCTATTTCTATTTTATATCGATCATTAGAATCACCAAATCTTCTTTGAGATTCTTCTTGAATTAATAATAATTCTTTGATTTTTTCTTCATATTGATCATATTTATTTTTGATTTTTTTAGAATCTGTTTCAACTTTATTTTGATCGTTTGTTAATTTATTAATTTTATTTTCATTTTCATCTTTTTGTTTTTTATTATTTTTAATATTTTCATTTAAAATATTAATTTGATTTTTTAAATCTATAATGTCTAATTGACTTTTTTTTAATTCTTCTGTTAATATTTTATTTTTCTGATTACAATCATTCAAATCCTTTTGTAATTGAAGTTGATTTTTTCTTACTTCTAATAATCTATTGGCTAATTTTGTAAATTTATTTCTACTTTCAGTTAAACTATTATTTGACTTTTCTAATTTTTTTGTTAAATCTGTTATTCTTGTATTACAATTATCAGTAAAATTTCTTAATTGTTCTCTAAGACTATCTTCTATTGCTATTTGTTTATTTAATTCTACTTGTAATTGTCCATCATTTTTATTATCTTGAGCCAATTTATCTCTACTTGATTGAATTATATTTAATTTTTGTAATAATACATTTTTTTCATAACTACATGTTTTTTGTTCATTTTTCAATTTATCTTCATCTATTTTAATTTTATTTTCTAATTTAATAACTTCTTGTCTTAAAGCATCTCTAATTTGAACTAATTGTTTTTGTTCTTTTAAACTTTGTTGTAATAATTTATCAATATTGGTTTTATCATTATTACAAGTTTTTAATTCTGTTTTAATATTATTAAGATCTATTATGATCGCTTTATTAATAACATTTCTTTCTTCATTCAATTGATTTTGTAATTCCTGTTTTTCTAATTTTAAAGCATTTAAATCTTTTAATAATTTATTGTTATCTTTATTTTTATTATTTTTATTATTTTTATTATTATTTTTACTTAATTGGAATTCTAATTCTTTTTGGATTGATTGTAAGATATTAATTTGAGATCGTAAATCTTTAATATTTGTTTTTTTTCTGCAATATCTGGTTTTTCCTTGAAAATTCTTATTAGGTCTACGAGATATCTCTTGTTCAGTGTTGGGATCACAGGGTGGTGATTTCATAACTTTTTTGAGGGGAGATTTTCTACAATAGGAAATTATTTTACCATTTCTTTTATAAGAAATTTTTTTATATTTTTTGGTATCTTTACAATCCATTATTAATAATATAATTAGATTTTAAATAATAAATTATTAATTTTAAAAGAATGAATTAATTAAATTATTGTTATCTAATGAAATTATTTATTTAAATTTTTAATTCATATTATCATATAATAGGAATGGATTTAACATTGGACAAATTTTTTGTTAGTTATCCTAATTATGAATTTAATCAATATGATATTCTAAACCCTTTTTCAACACCAATGTATGAATCTTTAAACAATTTAAAAGAATTTTCCAAAATTCCAGAAAACGAATCAAAACCAAAAGAAAGAGGAATAGCTCTATCACACCAAAGAAATGTAGCCCATTTTTTATCACCATTAACAGAATTCGATAAATTGTTATTATTACATCAAGTTGGAACTGGAAAGACCTGTACGGCAGTAAACATATGTGAATTAGCATTAAAATTAAGACCAGAAATGAAAATTTTGATAATATTATCAAATATGGCTTTATTGAATGATTTTCAAGAGCAAATGGTAAAAATTTGCACAGATGGGAAATATCTACCGGAAGATTGGGAAAATTTATCTGATGAAACATATAAGAGAAGAAGAAATATGTTATTAAGTAAAAAATATACTTTTACAACAAGAGAAAAATTTGCTAATAATCAATTACATCCAATTACAAATGAAGAAATAAAAAGAATATATTCAAATTATGTTGTTGTAATAGATGAAGCACATCATTTGAAAGATCAACCAAAAAAGAAAAGTAAATCATCAAAACCTGTTATAGATATTTATAAAGAATTTTGGCGATTTTTACATTTAATTGATAATTGTAAAACTGTATTATTAAGTGGAACTCCTATGAGAGATAATCCCAGAGAAATTGCTAGTTTAATGAACCTCATTTTATCTAAAAATGAACAATTACCATATGCTGATTTCAAAGAAACATTCTTTACAGAAGATGGTGAATTAAGAGAAGAAAAGAAGAAAATATTATATAAAGCATTTCATGGTAAAGTTTCATATCTTAGAAAAATGGAAGGTGATATCAAAATTATTAATGAACCATCTGAACAAACAATGGAAGATTATAGAAAAGAGAATAAAAAAGAATTAGATCCTTATCCTGAAACATCAGAAGGAGTTTTGAAAAAAATCAAAGTAATGGCCTTAACAATGAAACCGTTTCAAGCAAAGATTTATAGAGAAGCGTTTACATTAGATACGTCCAAAGGAAAAAAGACAAAAAAAGAAAGTTCATTGTATCAGAATTCAATTCAAGCGAGTAATTTTGTTTTTCCGGATGATTATGATTATATAGATGATCCTAAAAATGCGAAAGGAACGTATGGACAAGTAGGATTTAAAAAATATTTCCTTGAAAAGAAAAATTCATATACAATGAAAAAATCATTAGAACAATTACTTTTATATAAATCTGAAAAAAAAGATCTATCAAAGGAAGAGAAACAAGATATTATTCTAAACAATATTAAACAATGTAGTATAAAAATGGGAGAAACTATTGAAAAATTATTAAAAGATAAAGATCAATTTTCATTTTGTTATTTAGAACAAGTCACAGGATCTGGTTCTATTCTATTCGCATCATTACTTCAATTATTTGATTTTGCGAGATTTAGACCAGGTAAAAAGAAGAAAGAATTAATTAGAACTATAAATGAAGAAAAGAAAAAAGGAATAGAAAAATATAGATATGTTTTTATTGATGGTAAAACAAGTAAAAATGAAATTGAAAATATAATAAATATTTTCAATACAAAAGAAAATCTAGAAAATAAATATATTTCTGTAATTGTTGGTTCTCAAGTAATTTCAGAAGGTTATTCTTTTCATAATATTAATAATACTTTTATATTATCTGGTCATTGGAATAATGCTATTACAGAACAAGCAATAGGTAGAACAAATAGAGCATTTTCACATTATCCAGAATTAAAATTAAAAGAATTACATGTATATAGAATGGCAGTTTTACCTTCAAAAGGAATTAGAAGTATTGATCTTATAATGTATAAAAGAAGTGAAGATAAAGATATACGTATAATGAAAATTATGAGATTATTAAAAGAATCCGCATTTGATTGTTGGCTAAACAAAGATAGAAATATGAAAAAAACAGATATAAAAGGATCAAGAGATTGTGAATATTTAGATAATTGTAATTATGAATGTAAAGAATGCTCTTATTTCAAGACAAAGTCGGAGAACAAGACAAAGTCGGAGAACAAGACAAAGTCGGAGAACAAGACAACAGAAGAAACCAAAGGAGAACAAGATTTTTTCGATAAAATTGGGAAAACTAAATGGGAATGTAAAGTAGTTTCAGAACCATTAGAAATTAAAGATCCAACAAATTATAATTTATATTTTGCTGAAGAAGAAATTATGAATATTAAAAATGAAATTAAATACATGTATAAAGTAAATTTTAGTTATGAATTATCTCAAATTTTATCTCAATTTTCTCCTCAAAATTTTATGATCGTTCTCCGATCACTAAAAGAATTAATAGATCAATCTATACCAATAAAAAATAAATATGGAGTAAATTGTTATTTAAGAGAAAATAATAATTTATTCTTTTTGGTAGATAATATTACATATCCTAATAATTTCAATATCACTTATTATGTTGAACATCCAGCAACAAAGGAATTGTATAATTTTTCAATTATATTAGAACAAACAAAATTAAAATATATATCAAATACAATTGATTATTTATCAAATATTGAAAAACCAGAAACAGATACAGAGAAAAAAATATATGTTGAAAAAATAAAAAAAGAAATAACTATGCTTCCTCTTACTATTCAAGAAATATTTTTAGAAGATACATTATTAGCAAATGAAAGAAAGAACAATAAAAAGAAATTATTAAGAAGAACAATTTATAATATTTTCAAATCAGTAATAATTGAAAATGATAAATACTTTATTTCTAAATTATTATATCCTAATCATTTAAATTGTCTTTCCAAAAAATCATTAAAATGGAATCAATGTGATAATTTATTAACCGAATTAAAAAAAATTGAAGAAGTAAAAGAAAAAAAAGAAGAACAAAGTAGAGGTGAAATTGAATTAAAAGCATTCAACTCAATAAAATATTATGGTGTTATTTTCAATACCGATTTCCACATTAGAAACGTTTCTACAAAACAACATTTTGAAGGGCGACCGGCAAAGAACGATCCAAATAAATTAGTAGGAATGCTGTCTAAACCAAAGGGAAAGAAATGCACTTCATATGATCAAGGAGAATTAATATATATAGCAATTTTAGGTGAACTTAAATTACCAAACAGTTATGAATTATTAGATAAACAAGAAATCATGGGAAAGATAAAGAAAGAAAAAGGATATGTAAAATTAAAAGATTTTATAACCAAAGAAGAAAAGAAATATACAGGAAAACAATATGTAAAATTAGGAATTAAAATTAATTTAGTTCATATAGAAGATATGAATAATCTACAATTAAATATTTTAAATTATGTAGTAAAATTACAAAAAGATCAATTATGTAATGTTTTACAAAAACATTTTAATACTATTAATTTAATAACATCCGAAACAATTACTGGTAAAGGCAAAAAATCTTAAATTATTTTATTAAAAATAATTTCACTTCATTTTTTTAACTTTATTTTAATTTTTGATTATTCTAGTGTTTGACTTTATTTTAATTTTTAACTTTATTTTAATTTTAACTTTATTTTAATCATTACTTTTTTTAAAATAATTCTAAATATTCTATTGTTTAACTTTTGATCATTTAACTTTTGATCATTTAACTTTTGATCATTTAACTTTTAAAAAATTATTCTATTGTTTAACTTTTTTTTAATAAAAATTCTAAAATTATTTTAATGTTTAACTTTTGATCATTTAACTTTTTAAAAAATTATTCTAATGTTTAACTTTTGATCATTTAACTTTTTAAAAAATTATTCTAATGTTTAACTTTTGATCATTTAACTTTTTAAAAAATTATTCTAATGTTTAACTTTTGTTCATTTAAAATAATAATTTTAAAATTATTTTAATGTTTAACTTTTGATCATTTAACTTTTGATCATTACCTTTTAAAAAAATTATTCTAATGTTTAAATTTTGATCGTTTAACTTTAAAAAAAATAATTCTAATGTTTAACTTTTGATTGTTTAATTTTTAAAAATTATTTTATTTTAATGTTTAACTTTTGATCATTTAACTTTTGATCATTTAACTTTTGATCATTTAACTTTTTAACTTTTTAAATATTTAATCGTTTAACTTTTGATCATTAGAATAATTTTAAATAATATTTTAAAAATTATTTAATTGTTTAAATTAGATTAAACAATTAAACTTTTGATCTAATTTAAAAAATAAACTTAATCTAAAATATAATTAAGGATTTATTTTCTTTAATTATATATAAATGTCCTTTAAAGTTCAATTTTCTGAACTCAATACTTTAAATTTAGAAGATTTATCCGCTTCTTTAGCCCAATATAATTCTAATGGTAATACTAGTCAAAATGCCACTATTACTAATTTATCTGTTCAAACTGTTTCCGGCACTAACGCTTATCTTACCAATTTACAATCAACTACAGCAATGATCGATTTCTTAATTGCTGGTTCGGTCACCAGTAATAATAGTGTTTCTACAAATATTTCAGCCACTAACATTACCGGAACTAACGGTTATTTTGAAAATCTTACTATTACAGGATTTGGTGCTGTTAATGCTAATACACAAAATTTATCTTCTTCTGTTTTTACAGGAACAACAGAATATATAAAAACTTCTACTATTAATACTTTAACAGCATCTGGAATTACTGCTAATTCTATTAATAGTATAACTGGTATTTTTACTAATTTGATTGGAACTAATTCAACTTCTTTAAATAATAATACAACTTATTTATCTTCTACTGTTATAACTGGAACAACTGAATATATTGGAAATTCTAATATTAATTCATTAATAGCAACTGGAATAACTTCCAATATTTTATCTACTAATTCAATTAATAGTATAACTGGTATTTTTAATAGTGTAATTTCAACTGGTATTAATTCTTTAAATAATAATACTACCTATTTATCTTCTACTGTTATAACCGGAACAACTGAATATATTACCACATCAAATGTTAATTCGTTAATAGCAACTGGAATATCATCTTCTAATTTAACGGCTAATAATGCTAATTTAACTAATATCACATATACAACACAAACTGGTATGAATATTTATTCAAATTTATTTTCAGGTGAAAATGCTTATTTTGTAAATCTATCTTATATAAATGTAACTGGAACAACTGTTAATATCACAGGAACCATTGCTTCGTATATAACTGTCACAGTTATAACGGGTGGAACTGAATATATGGATCAAAGTTTTATTAGCACTTTAGTTTCTACAGGTGGAACTTTCCAAAATATTACAACATCATCATTTACAGGTATAAATACAAATACTCAAAATTTAAATATCACTAATACTACTACTGGAAATAATGGTTTCTTTACAAATTTAACTGTTAATAATTTCACTGGTTTAAATATAACTTTTACTGGTGCTAATTTTAACAATTTAACCGCTACCAATATTTTAAATACTGATTTTACAGGAACTAACAATTCTTCTACCAATATTCTAACAACAACGTTAACAGGAACAAATGCTTTTATTACATCTGCCAATATTAATAATTTAACAGCAACTGGTATTGTATTTTCTGTAATGACTGGTAAAACTATTAATGCTGTAAATGGATTTTTTAATAATGTTAATTTAACAGGGGCAACTGTTAATAATTTAATTACTAATTTTTTAGAAGTTGCTAATATTATTACAGGTAATACAGAATTTATTCAATTTTCAACAATTAATAGTTTAATAGCAACAGGCATTAATGTTTCTGTTTTAACAGGTAATCAAGAATTTATTACAACATCAAATATTGAGAATTTAATAGCAACTGGTATCAACGTTTTTATTTTAACAGGTTCAAACTCTTTTATAACTAATATTTCTGGTTCAAATACTACTTCAACTAATATTTTAACATCAACATTAACAGGAACTAATGCTTTCATAACTAATATTTCAGGATCAAATATCACTTCTACTAATATTTTAAATACAACTTTAACAGGAACTAATGCTTTCATAACTAATATTTCTGGATCGAATACTACATCGACTAATATTTCAACAACAATAATAACAGGAACGAATGGATTATTTACGAATTTAACAGTGAATAATTTTACAGGAGGAAATTTATCTTTTACTGGTGCTAATTTCACTAATTTAACAGCAACTAATATTCTAAATACAACTTTAACAGGAACTAACGCTTTTATAACTAATATTTCAGGAACAAATAATACATCAACTAACACTACTTCAACAAATATTTCAACAACAATAATAACAGGAATAAATGGATTTTTTACAAATTTAACAGTGAATAATTTTACAGGAGGAAATTTATCTTTTACTGGTGCTAATTTCACTAATTTAACAGCAACTAATATTTTAAACACAACTTTAACAGGAACAAATGCTTTTATAACTAATATTTCGGGAACAAATAATACATCGGTAAACGAATTTACAACGAATATTTTAAATACAACATTAACGGGAACAAATGCTTTTATAACTAATATTTCGGGAACAAATAATAATTCTATTAATAATTCATCAATAAATATTTTAAATACAACTTTAACAGGAACTAATGCTTTTATAACTAATATTTCGGGAACAAATACAACATCTACAAATATATTAAATACGAATTTTACGGGAACCAATAATTCATCAACTAATATTTTGACAACTAATTTAACGGGAACAAATGGATTATTTACTTATTTAACAGCAAATACTTTTTCGGGGACAAATATATCTTTTACAGGGGCTAATTTTGTTAATTTACATACAACAAATTTATCAGTGGCGAATGTGATAACAGGAAATATAGTATATGGAGCACAAAACATATTAGATGATGGAACTGGAAATACAATAGTTAAAAATGTGTTAAGTATGAATAGTCAAATAAAAGATAATAGTATATTGTTATACAGTGGGTCAGATGTGACAATGTCATATGGATTTGGAATAGGTTCTTCAAAGATAGTATATAGTATACCATCAGCAATAGCAACAAGTCATAGTTTTTATGCGGGAGGACATTTAGGATCATCGTTATTTACAATAGCGAGTAATGGACAAACTACGACAGCAAGCGGAACTATATTGGATGATGGAACGGGAAATATGACAATAACAAATGGGAAATTGTTGACAGCAACGAATGGGAATATGACAGATATATTAAATGTGAATTTTACGGGAACGAATATGAGTGTGATGAATTTTACGGGAACAAATATAGCATTTACAGGAGGAGTATTCAGTAATTTAACAGCAACAAATTTATCATTTACAAATGGAACAGGAATTAATGAAACAATTACAAATTTAAAAGTTTTAAATGTGATGACAGGAAATATAGTATATGGGGCACATAATACATTAGATGATGGAAGTGGAAATATGATAGTTAATGGAACTTTATTGACCATAAGTGGTCAACATATGATCATCGGATTATCAACACCAACTTTGGCTTCAACCGGATCTAATCTTTATATTCGTTCAACAGGAGCTGCCGCATCTACAAATAGTGTTTTTAGAGCAGATGTTGTTGGTGGAGGTGGTGGAGCAAGTATAGATTTAGATTTTTTGACATATATTAATTTAACAGGATCAAATATTAGTTCTCGTATATCAGTAACAGATGATAATTTTGGAAATGATTTTAAATTTATATCAAGAATACAAGGTAATGATGCGAACCTATTACAAACAAATTTTTCTATATTGGCTAATAGAACAGTTCAAACAGCAAATAATACATTAGATGATGGAAGTGGAAATATGACATTATTTGGAACTGGTATTTTCACAAGTCCTAATAATGTTATTACAAATGAAAAAGTCACAACTTTTACAGGAACTAATGGATTCTTTACAAATTTAAGTGTGACGAATTTCACGGGTAATAATATTGGATTTACAGGAGCGAATTTCACAAATTTAACGACAACGAATTTATCAGTTTCAAATGTAATGACAGGAAATATTGCTAATATTTCTAGTTTAACAACAACAAATCAAGCAACATTAAATGGTGGATTTATAACTAATAATTTTTCACAAGTTAATGGATCTAATGGACAGGGAGATGTATTTCAAATAGCGAGTTCTGGAGCGTCAAATACATCAGTTCAACAAATATTTAATAGTAATAATGTTGCTAGATTACAAGTATCATGGGATAGTGTAAGTGGATGTCAAGTTAAAGATTCGAATAATAGTTCAACTTGGTTAACACAAGGAGGAACAACTGCTGGTCAAGTTAAAACATTGAATAATACATTAGATGATGGTCATGGAAATATGATTATTGGTTTAACTGGAAATATAACTCTTAATAGTGGATATATTAATTTCCCAGGAAATTCTCCAAATCCTCCTAATAATTTGAATCTTGTTTATAATAAAGCTGGATTTGGAATGACTGTTCAAACGTTTCAATTTGAAGTATTAACGAATTTTACAGGAACAGCTCTTTCAATTAGTAATAATCAAGTTGTGACAACAAAAAATAATACATTAGATGATGGAAGTGGAAATATGAATATTGTGTCAACTTTATCTATGAATAATCAAGTTAGAGATAATACTATTCTTTTATTTAATGGTGGAACTCCCAATTTTAATTATGGATTTGGTATTCAGTCTGGACAATTAGTTTACAGTTGTCCAGGTCAGCCAAATGGAGCAAGTCATAATTTTTATGGAGGTGGACACACAGGAACCTCATTATTTGTAATAAATAATAACAAAACTGTTTCAACAACAAATAATACATTAGATGATGGAAGTGGACTAATGGATATCAGTTCGCAATCTTCACCAATTGTTATAAACGCAAATTCACAATCATCGGGACAATCATTAATACAGATAAAAAATCTCGGTATTAATAAATGTTGGTATGGATGGCAGACTTCAGGAGTCACCATATTTGATAATGTTAATTCAAATTTTTGGTTATATCAATCTGGTGGTATCGTTGGTAATGTTAATACAACAAATAATGTGTTGGATAATGGAAGTGGTAATATGATTGTTGCTGGTAATGTATCATTTTCGGCACCAACTGATACTTGTATTTTATTAGGTAATAATGGAAGCACTCCATTAAATTATGGATTTGGAATTAATGCTAATAATATTATTTATACAATTCCAGTTCCAAGTGCAGGATTAACTAATCATAGTTTTTATGCTGGATCACATACTGGAACATTATTATTAAATATTCGTAGTGATGGACAAATTACTACAGAAAATACTACATTGGATAATAATAATGGTGGACAAGTATTTAAAACCCAAACTATATCAACACATGGCGCAACAATATCTGCCCCATTTTCATCTATTTATTCTTTAACAAATACAGGAATACTTTTGCCACCTACTTCATCAGTTGGAAATGGCGTCATGATGACATTTCTAAATGCTTGTAATCCAGAATCGACCATTACTCTTACAAGTAATGGTCTTGACAGATTTTTACCAACATTATCAAATACTATAACAATCGCTGTATTTGGAGCATTACAATTACTCACTGGAACTATCACTGGAAGTGGAAGTGGAATAAATTGGTTTATTCTTGCCCATAATACATCTTAATTCAACAATCATAGTAATAAAATTATAATTTAAAATGAATTATAATTTAATCTATTCTCTCAATTTCAAATAATGACGTTATTTGAACAAATGGATTTGGTGATAATGGAGAATAATTATCTTTTTCCACAAACTGTAAATATTCTCCATTTGGTAATGTTACTCCAAAATGTAATGAATCGTTTGGTTTGAATTTAACTGTTTGTGTCATATTTATATTGTTTAATGTAATAAATTCATTCAAACCAACACTTAAATATTGGAATGCTTCAACCGGGACTTTGAAAACAGCATTTGTGGAATTTGGATTATTAGAATAAATTGTATTAGTTGTAGACTGAGAAGTAGCACTATATAATTTCACATATAAATATGGATAATTTCTGATACTTCCACCATTTCCAACAATAAGGTTCAAAGCAGGTATAACTAATGAGATTAATGTAAATCTATAACATACGGCTTGATTTGTATTTGTTGTTCCACTGAATATTAATGGAACTGTATTATCATATGAAAATGGTAATATTTCATATGTATCCGTCACTGGTAAAGGTGTAAAAGGTAATGGAGGAGAAATATTAACTTGAAAAACCCCACCAGTATATAACTCATTATAAATATTTCTAACTACATTATTATCAGCACCAGTTGAAATTCTTATCATATTTCCAACTATAGAATTATTCGCATTACTTAACAATAATTTTGATGTTGTAGTTCCCGTTGAAAAATATCCCGTAAATGAAGGAAGTTGTTCTCTAATAATATAAGGTAAAGTTGAAGGATCAGCAGTATATGGAGAAGCAACAGTAGCAATTTGTGTTGCTCCAGAATAAGCAATAACCCTGGAATATTCCCAAGAAGCAAATTCTACACCTATATAACTATTTATATAATAATTATCTAATATTGATGATGTTGCCGGTAAATTTACCGTTGTTGTTGACGTTGAAACTAATGTTGTTCCGGTTTCGTAAATAGATGCTAAAGAAACAGGATCTGTGGATTCGAATAAAGTAGTTCTTCTACCAGATTTATTAAAATCTACAACGAAATTACTACTTAATGGATTTTTAACTCTATTTCTGAATGTTGAATCCAAATCGATATAACGTTTAATTCGTTCGGTTTTTGTTTCATAACGATATTCTTCTGGTTGAGCATTATTCTTATACATTATGTATTATTTATATTATAAATAAAGAATTAAATCTATTAACTTATTTTTCTATATTTATAGAAAATAAATATCAAAAAAACTGATATTTTCCTTTTTATAACAAAATAAATATTAAAAACAAAAAAAAATGAATATTAATATAATTGTGGAACTAATTTTTGATTTGCCATGGCAAAGAGATGAACAAAAAGGAAAATTAAATAAAAATTTAATCAATATTATAAATCTTTATAATAAAAGATCATATGTTGATCTTTTAAAAACTACTGATAAATTACATGATAAATTAATGGAATTATGGATGAACAATGAAAAAGTTCCAGTAGAATATGAATTTACTATTCGTAATGAATATTTAGGTAAAGAATTATTGTTAGACTTTTCATATTTTTTAGCAGGAATAGATTTCAACGAAAATAATATTAATCCTAAAAATAAAAAATATATCAAAGTATTAAATATCTATAATACTATTAAATTTGATACTTTAACTGAATTATTTTGTTTAGGATTAGATATGAAAAATCAAATTTAATTTATTTTACTTTTTAATTTATTTTACTTTAATAAAATAAATTAATTCTTAATAATGTCTGTTTTAACAATTTTAGATAACGGAAATAACGGAAATGAAAAAAAAACTATTGAAGAATTATATGAGCAACATGAAGAGAAAGGAACTGTTGATAAATTTTTTGAAGAATTACTTCAATCAATTGAAACAAAAAAAGAAGTTATAAATCCAGATATATCTGGATTGTTATATGTATGGAGAGAAGGAATGTTAAGAAATATTAAACGTATTAATAAATTTATACCAATAAGAAAAACATTTAAAGAACAAATGGCAATGAATATTGAAGATTTAATTACTTATTGTGAAATGATTGGTATTGGATCATATTCTGACCCCGTCAGAACTCATTATAATATAAAAATTCAAAGAAAATTAAAACAACATAGATTACGATTAAGAGAAGATAGTAATAATTTAAATTGTAAATTAGATAAAGATGTTGAACGTATCACAAATCTTGTTGGTGAAGTTAATCCTGATGATTCAGCAGATGAACAATGTGATGATGACGAAGATGGTTATGGAAAAAATTAAAAAGTAATTATTAAAATAAAATAATTAATCTAATTTCCAATAATTCCATGTGCAAGTAAATTTTGATAAAAATAATGTATCTAAATTTTCTTTTTCCGCTTGTATATTTACAAATTGTTTTTTGATTTCCGTCGTAGACTTTGTTATCTGATTTTCCATAGAGGAATTGTATTTTTTCAATAATTTAATCATTCCTTCTAATGGCCATGGTATTAAAATTATCCTTTTTCTTTTAAAAAAGGATGATGAAGCCATTTTAACAACTTCATTTAATAATTCAGTTCCAATTCCTTTTGTTTTTGTAAAGAAATTATTTAATGAAGTTCTTATTCCATACATCGCAATATATCTCTCATTTTCAAATATCCATACACATCCTTGATATATTTTCTTTTCTATTTTATTTTCTGTTGTAGATTTATAACAAACTAGTATTTTTCCATTTTTATATTGTAAAGAATCATCTAAACCAAATACATCCATATATCCATAATGATCATTATCAGTAATCAAATTTGATTTACCATTTAAATTTTGAAATGGATTATCTTTACATAATTTTATTTCAGATCCCTTATTTTCTCCAATTATTTTAAATTTGTCATTTTCATCAACAGCCAAATCACCAGTTTTGACATCAACTTCAAAAATTTCTTTAATTACTAATTGATCAAATATTTCCATTTCATATTTTCTAATTTTATCATTAAAATCTTTATAATTAAGTAATTTAAATTCCATTTCGATAATAAATTTATTATAATTAATAAATTTATCAGTTTTTTTTAGTTTAAACCATATTCTTGTTCTATCCATTTGATTTCTGTTTTTGTTAAGAAATATTCACCTTTGCTTTTATATTCTAACATTTTTTCTTTCATTTCTGCTTTAGAATAAGAATCTATTCCAACTATTTTTAATAATGTGCGAATATAAATTAAAATACTATCTAAAGTATGTTCATCTTTACGTAAATCAGGAATATTTAAAGTAATACGATCAATAATTTGTTTTCTTAAATCTTTTGATTCCATTTTAAGTTAAATAATAAATTTATTATATCTTCTTAAATAATAAATCAGTTTTTTTTTTAATTCAATTCATATTTTTTAATAAAATTTTCATATTTTATTATTTCAACTCCTTGTTCTATTGCTTTTATTTCTTTAGTTGAAGGTGATTTTTCTTTTCCCTTTACTTTTTTAACTATCATTGTTGTTTTTCCTGAAATTGCTGTTGTAACTTTGCCTCCTATTTTTTTTATCTTATCTTCAAGAGATTTATCACGAAACCCTGTAAACACGATTACTTGATCGTTTAAAGTGAATGTCTTTTTTTCTGTTTTAATTTCATCAGAATCAATAAATTCAATATTTGAATTATTTTCGTTGGAGTTAATAGTAATTTCATCATGTTCTTCTAAAAATGTAATAAAATCACCTAAAGAATAAATAAATACAGATGCTAATTTTTTCAATCCTTTGATCTTTTCCAAATCTTCGATCAAATTATCCCCTATTTCTCTGTCGTTGACTTGGTCTTTATATAATTCCATAATTTCAGGATAATTATCTAAAATTAGTTGAATCTTCTTTTCACCAAAACCAGAAAATTTACCACTAGCACTCATTATTTTACATAAACTTACATTTTCTATTGAATTTGTAATAGCATTTTTTATTCTTTCTGCTGATTTCTGTTTAATTCCTTCAATTTTTAATAAATCTTTAACTTTAATATTGAAAATTTCTTTTAATGTTGTATAACCATAATCATATAATTTTTCAATTGTTTTTTCTCCTAAGAATTTAGCATCTAGTTGTTTAAAAAAATCTGTAATTTGTTTTTTAATCACATTTTCATTATTTTCAAAATCTTTTAATATAATATCTACTTTTGTTTCATTCCATTTATATTCTTCATCTGGTAAACTTGGCTCTTCTGATCCTTCAATTATATTTTTAATATAAGGAATTACTTTTCCACTTCTAACAACTTCAATAACAGTTCCTTTATTTATACTATTATCGACTATAAACTTTGCGTTAAATCCAGTAGCACGATTAATCTTTACATCATCTATTACAATTTGTTTCATTATAACTGTAGGTTTCAATATACCTTGTTTTGAAGCATTCCATTCTACTTTTTTAACAGTTGTGATAACTCCAATATCTCCTTCTTTATAGGCAATTGAAACTTTGGGATTTTTACCAATTAATAATTCAGTTTCAATATCAGCAGTTATAACTAAACCATCTAATTCATATTTTGAATTTTTAATTCTTTCAGTGATAAGTTCTTTACATTTATCGATATCGATTTTATTAAGAGATGAATATTGTGGTGTTTTAAATCCTAATTTTTTAATCAATTCCAATTGTTCTGATTTCTTTCTTTCCATTTTTAAATCATCTAAATATTGATATACTATAAGTGAACAACTTTTTAGCATTTTTTCATCAGGATGTTTAGCATTTGTAATTCCTGAAACCATATTTCTGGCAGTTATCATTTCATCTTTATATTTTTCAAACATTTCTTTAGAAATAACTAATTCACCTCTAACGGCACAATTTTTAATTTTTGGTAAAGAAAAATAAGGAATTAAATTTGAAATATCAGTTCCTATAACACCATCTCCCCTTTTCGCTAAAATTGTTTTATTATTACTATTTTCATATAATATAGAAACACCATCAATTTTATCTGTAATAACAAAATCTAATTTTTCTTTTAAATGATCATTTAAAATATTCATATTTTTAATCCAAAGATCTAATTTATGTTGAGTTTTTATTTTATCTAAACTTCCCATATAATAAGGTAATTTTATTTTTGATAATGTTTGTATTGGTTTTGCTCCAATCTTTTTAAATGGAGAATTAAATTTAGATTCATATATTTCTACAAGTTTATCATAAGTTTTATCATCACATTTTTCTTTCTTTTCTTCTTTATCTTTCAAAGAATTATTATAATAAGATTCACATAAAGAATTTAATAAGTTTTTAAATTCTGATTTATCTTTAATTTTAGTTGCTTTGATAATAAGATTAGACATTTTACTTATTATTTATTATTTAAAAATAAATGTTAAAAATCAGTTTTTTATTGTTTAATTTACTAATAATTGTAATTTATTATTTTTTGAAATAATAAATCTAAAATAAAGGAAAATAAATAAAAAATTATTTAATCATCTTCTTCCTCTTCTTCGTTATCACCATCGTCTTCATCTTCGTCTTTCTTTTTATCTTCCTTTTTTGATTCTTCCTTAGAATCTTTTGAATCTTCTTTGGTTTCTTTGACTTTGAAATTTAATTTTTTACACATTTTGAGATCATCAGCAGTTAAAGGAGTTAAAGTTCCATCATCTTCACCTTTTCCAATTACTAGTTTATCATTATTGAAAACAAGTTTTGTGTTTTCATCGATCCATCGACCAAAACTATCTTTCTTAACTTTTACAGTTACAGTTGTTTGTTTCTCTTCATCATCTTCTTCTTCATCTTCGTCCTCATCTTTAACTGGTTTCTTCTTTTTTGTTTCTTTCTTTTCTACAGTTTTTGCTTTAGCCTTTGATTTTGCCTTTGCTTTAGATTTTGGTTTTTCATCATCATCGTCATCATCTTTTTCTTGTTTAAGATGACGACCACAATATTTTCCAGTTTTTGATTTTTCACTTACTTTATAAGTGCAAGGGGTCTTGGTTTTAGCAACAAGTGCTTGACAAATATTTTCATCTTCTTCTTCCTCTTCATCATCACTTCCTTTTTTAGCTTTTGATTTCGCTTTAGCCTTTGCTTTTGTTTTAGGCTTGGCTTTAGATTTTGGTTTAGCATCAGAAATTTGAAAAGATTCAGGATTGGTTTCGTTCCAAACTTCTAAAAGACCATCAAGTTCAAGTTCGTTTTTATCGGCAATTAATTTCATATAATTTAACATACCAGTTTTGAAAGTTTCAGTAATAGTCAAAGTGACTGCTTTGTTCAAGTTAGATTCAAAAGATTCCATTGTGTTGTAAAGATCAAAAGTGTTTTAAATATAATAATGAGATTTATTAAATATCTTATTTTTTGATAATAGAAATTTAAAAAAATCATTTTTTTTTAGCAATTTTTAATTTTTTTATTCAAATTTATAAATATTAAAAAATTAATCAAAATTAACATCTAAATAAAATCTAATCTATAATAAAGAATGAAATATGAAAATATATTAATAATTTCCATAGTTTTCATCGGTTTTATTTTACTTTTAAAAAATAATAAAAATAATATTAAATCCAAGAAAAATAATATTAAAAATAACGAATCTAATAAAACTAACGAAAAAGATATTGAATATTACATTGATCAATATTCTTTAGAAATACCAATGTAAAAAATAAATAATCATTAAAATTAAATTAATAATAGTTTGATCATTAAAATTAAAATTAAATTAATAATAGGTTGATCATTAAAAATAAATAATCATTAAAATTAAATTAATAATAGTTTGATCATTAAAATTAAAATTAAATTAATAATAGTTTGATCATTAAAATTAAAAGTTAAAATAGTTTGATTATTAAAATTAAAAAATTAAAATAGTTTGATTATTAAAATTAAAAAATTAAAATAGTTTGATTATTAAAATTAAAAAATTAAAATAGTTTGATCATTAAAATTAAAAAGTTAAAATAGTTTGATCATTAAAATTAAAAAGTTAAAATAGTTTGATCATTAAAATTAAAAAGTTAAAATATTAATTTAGAAAATTAAAATGAATAAATTAAAAATTAAAATGAATGATCATAAAGTTAAACTATTAAAAATTAAATTATTAAAAATTAAATTATTAGAAATGTTTTATTAAAATACAAAATAAACAAAACTAAACTTGTTAAAATTAAAATGAATGATCAAAAGTTAAACTATTAAAAAATTAAATTATTAGAAATGTTTTATAAAAATAATTATTTTATAAAATACAAAATAAACAAAACTAAACTTGTTAAAATTAAAATGAATGATCAAAAGTTAAACTATTAAAAAATTAAATTATTAGAAATGTTTTATAAAATTATTTTTATAAAATACAAAATGAACAAACTAAACTTGTTAAAAATTAAAATAAATGATCAAAAGTTAAACTATTAAAAAAGTTTTATAAAATACAAAATAAATGATCAAACGTTAAACTATTAGAAAAATTAAAAAATGATCAAAGTTAATTTTAAATAAAAAGTTAAAAAATGATCAAAGTTAAATTAAAATTAAAATTAAAAGTTAAAATATTAATTTAGAAAAATTAAAGTTAAAAAAAGGTTAAATTAACAAATTATGTTATTTGTTAATTTAGAAAGATAAAAAAATTAAAAAGTTAAAATTATTTTAGAAATAGTTTGATCATTAAAATAAAATATTAAATTAAAAAGTTAAAAGTTAAAATAAAAAGTTAAAATATTAAAATTAATTGTTATTTGTTAATTTTTCAACAGATTTGATTTTTAATAAATTTAAATTATTAAAAATTATAAATTCATTTTATATAATAATAATTATTAAATGTCTAAAATTTTACTTCTTACTTTTATTGTTGTCGTCGTTGGATGTGGAATTTTATGGGCAATTTCCAAAAAGAAAAAAAATATGCCTAAACGTATGCGTGCTCCTATGATGATGCGAAATGGTCGTGTTGTCTCTCCTTTCATGAATTCCCGATCGGAAGGATTTACTGATCAATATACAGCAAATATCCCAATTTCAACTGAAAATCCTATATGGATGAATAGTGTACCTTCCGTTCAGTCTCCTTGGATTGGTGCAATTCCTAATGAATATTAAGATTTTAGTGAGAAATAAAAACTGATTAAAACAGATTATCATTTAATTTAACCAACTCATTAAGATATTTACTTGACCAATGAGTTTTATTAGTAATTTCAGGTAATGATATCTTTTCCATTTTTATTTCCTGTTTATTAAAAAATCGTATTAATACAGATAATACTTTTATTTTAAAATCTGAATGAAATTAAGTATATTTAAATTATTAATAATTTAAATATGATCAACTTGAAAAAATAATAAAGAAAAATAATAAAAAATGTTTAATATATATAAATGGAAAAAGATAAAATAGTTATTGGTATTATTTTTTTTATTGTCTTGCTCGGATTAATTAATCTATTCCTAAGAAAACCAAAAAAATCTATGATGAATAAAAGAATGAATGAAAAATTCAATGAAAATAGTTTCTATCCCGGATATCATCTTACACAAGAACAAGCAGAGAAAGATGTTGATTGTGAATATAAAGGATTTTTAACAAGATATTTTTAAATTAATAAAATCCAATAAATCTAAATTATTGAAAGATCAATAAAATCCAATAAATTTGAAAATCAATTATTTTATTATTATTAATAATAAAATGAAAATTGTTTATATTATTTGTGGAATAATTGCTATATTTCTCGTTTTCTTTTTAATTTCTAAATTTTTAATGAAAAAAAATGAAAATTTTTCTCCCAATTTAAGACCAATCGTTTCAGAACAAGATAATTGTTCAAAATGCTCAACAAAATACACTAAATATAGTCATAATAATCCATTAAATAGTGATGGTCAGATTATTCGATAATCATAAATAATCTAAAAATCATTATCTAAAAATCTAAAAATCATTATCTATCGTAATAATCCTCTTAAATCAACTAATTCTGAATCGATATCTTTGATTTGTTTTTCTAAATCAATTTTATGTTCGATAAGATCAGTTTTTCTTAATTCCATATTAAGATCTGTTTTTTCTTTTTTAAGACAATCGACATGAGTTGAAAGAGATTTTTTCGCACTATTAATTTCCTGAAGATATATTTTTGTATTTTTAATAACTGTAAAACTCTGATGACTTGTCATTTAAATAATTATTAGATTTTATTATTTTATTTTAATTTAAAATAAAATATTAGTTTTTTACTTTTCATTTTACTTATTTACTATTACTTACTATTACTTACTATTATTTACATAGATAAAGAGATAAACAATAAAGAGTAAAGAGTAGAATAATAAACTGTCAAATTATAATTGAATTTGGAAAAAAATAATTTTCACCTTTCCATATTGAGTATTTTTTTGTTTTGTTGTAAATTCGATCACTTTTATATATTTGATTTAATTTATAATCAGTATATTTTCTACTTCCAGATAATATATTCCATCCATAATGTAAGTTATACAAGAAATAAAATAAACCACCATATTTGTTATTTTTAGATTTTTCAAATATATTAATTGTCTTTTTTAATAATTCATTTTTATATGGTAATTCTTTGGAATAATGAAAAACTATATTAGAAATGTTATTATTTAAAGATGTATTATTATAAATAAAATTACTTGTCATTTTAAAATAATAAATTAAATAAATTCATTATTTAATATCATTTTTCTTTTATAATTTTGATAGTCTTTTCATAACAGTTATTGTATTTTTTCCACTTTTTTTCATTTTCTTAAAATTTGTTTTTATATAATAAGTATGAGTATTTTCTTTCATATTATATAATGGATATATTTTTTATTTAAAAAAATATTGTCGAGATTTATATTAAGAGGAGTATTATTATGAATAAATCTTTTAGTAAATCATTTTAATTATTAATATTATTTAATCAAATAATATTAGTTTTATTTTTAAAGTTTAAATTTTTCCTTTGATTTATTTTCATTTTTCATATTTACTTTCGTGATCTCGCTTTCTTTGATTTACGACGTTTAGGACTTGGTGATCGTTCTTTAGAATTCCAAGATTTGGCGATCTTTTTCATAACAGTAGTTGGTTTTTCTCCACTTTTTCTCATTTTCTTAAAATTTGCTTTTACATAACGAGCATAAGCATTAGGAGATTTCTTTCGAAGAGGACGGACATGAATAGAAACACGATCAGCCCCATATTTATTAATAAGTCTAGAAACTGCGGCATGTTTACCAGCTTCTTTATGTGCCATTTTAGGGCTAGGTGATCGTCTTGGAGATTTTTTGGGCATAGTTAATTAATTTAAAAATAAATCAGATAAAATAATTTTTTAAAAACTAATTCTTTTTGGTTATAATTTTAAAAAACTGATATTTCTTTGATCATTTATTTTTATGAAATAATTTAATTTTAGTAATGAATAACGTTTTAAAACATTTAAATAATCATTTAAATAAAAATTTGATTAATTTAGTTAATAAATTTAAATTTTCAAGAATTAATAAAAACAAATATACCAATAAGAATTAGATATATTTTTCTACCTAAAATTTCAATTACAGATATTGTAATAAGAGCAATACATATGGGATATATGGGATTTTATATCGATAAATTTAGATATGAGTCTATGGAATTCTCCAAAAATGTTGATAAAAATAAAATCGATGTTATTGAAAATAGGGAATATAGAAGTATTATTTATAATATTCAATTAAAAAATGATAAAAGAGATTTATATTTTATTGATATATTTCAAATTCCTGATATATTTGAATATTCAATTGAAATTAACAAAAATTAAATTAATACTTTATTAATTTAATTACTACATACATTATCTTGATCCTTACTATTTCCTACATTATAATATATCCGATCAGCACTCTTAGAAACATCTACATTTATTAATTTTAAAGAATTTGGAAAATTTGTCCAAGTATTCACATAACTATCTGTAGTTCTTTGTGCGTATAATCTATAACAACAATGTTTATTACCTTTTGGTAAAGTTATAGATTCACATTTGTGAAATTTGTCTAATGTAAATTTTTTATTATGCTGTTCTGGATCCCACCAAACTAATTCTAATTCAACCCCAAGGATTTCCCCTGAACGTGTGATATAAAAATCAATAGTAAATGGTTTTTGATCATCTTGAGTTGAAACACAACTATCAGAACAATTATCACCATGAATAGTTTTATTTTCTTTTATTAAATTTCTATAAAAGTTTAAACTGTCCATACATTTCTGATAATGATTTAAAGAATTCATTTATTTAATAAATTAGATTATTTATTTTATTCATTTATTTTATTCATTTATTTTAATAGATCAAACTTTTACTTTTTTATTTTAATAGATCAAAAGTTAAACAATTAAAAAGACAAAAGTTAAAAGTAAAACAATTAAAAAAAGACAAAGTTAAAGTTAAACAATTAAAATTATTTTTATTTGTAATAAAAAAAATAATTAAAAGACAAAATGTAAAAGTTAAACAATTAAAATAGTTTGATCATTAAAATTAAAATAGTTATTTTTATTTGTAATAAAAATAACTTTTTTAATAGATCAAATTTTAACTTTTTTTTATTACAAATAAAATTTAATAAAATAAAAATGATTTAAGAATAAATTAATTAAATAAATAAATAAATAATAAATAATAATGAATAATGAAGAAATTGATTATTTGTTAAACAATTATCCATATTCTGATAGTGAAAAACATTATAGTAAAAGTATAGATAGAGATTGGTATCCAATTGCTACAAAAAAATGTGGTAAATTATTATGTATTTCGTGTGATAATTATAAAGGATTAAAATTGGCAAAATATAATAATGTTATATCAAATATAACAAAAAAACCGAATAATACATATATATGTAAAGATTGTTCAAGTTTATTTAATATTTGTCAATCGTGTTATAGTTATTGTATTATTAATGATAATAAGAAAAAGAAATCAAAAATAGAAAATATGAGGACAAAACGATATAATATTATGTATAATTCAGTGAAATTAAATTCATTATTGGTAAATATAATTTATCAATATTCTTTATTTGATAAATTATATCATAATATAAATGACGGAAATTTAAGAAATGAAAAAAAATACACTTGTTTTTGTCCCAGATGTGAAAAAAGAGAAACTATCAACAAATCTAATTTATATTAAAATTTATATAAATATAAATTAGATTATTATTAAAATAATACTTAAAAAACTGATTTTCTAACTTTTAGACATATTGAATTATAATTCAATATGTCTAAAAGAACACAATCGTATTTAGGAGTAAGATAAAATGTTAATTTCTTCAACTGTTACCGGTGGAATTATGGGTGGTATATGTGGTTTAACAAACACAAATAAACGAATTTTTGCTGGTGTAATAACCCCAAATTTTTTCTATAAGAATGGTTGGCACATGGATAGTTAATTTCTATAATTATAGGAGAATTTGTCCACATTATATAACGAATAGTTCTTCATGTGATTATTGTGGTAAAAAAGTTTATTAAACTTATTCACAATAATACTAAAAAACTGATAAATTATTATATTATTATTTAGAAATTATTATATTTCTAAATAATAATAAACTGTTTTTATATATTTATTATTCTCTTTTTATTTATCGACTATTTATCTCTTACATAGTAAGTAATAGTAAAGTATTTCAATGAATAATATTTTTTTCAGAACTACAAAATTAAATAATAATTTAATTAATATTATTAGAAACTATATTGAAGTTGATATTAAAAAATTAATATCAACTATATCAGATCACCGAATATCATTACTTCAAATTACTGATATGTCAATAACAAATTTAATTGTAAAATCAATACAAATTGGATATAAAGGATTTTCAATATCAAAATTTCATTATTATATTATTGAAAATCTAACTATTCCTATTAATATTTTAAAATTATCAGGCAAAAATTATTATCAATTTTGTTTTAAAGGAGATGGAAGGGATTTATTTTTTATTGATATACATTCTATTCCAGGAGCAATTAAATACATCGATTTAATTGTTAAAAACTGATTTTTTTATTGTTTATCTCTTATTGTTTATCTCTTATTGTTTATCTCTTATTGTTTATCTCTTATTGTTTATCTCTTACATAGTAAGTAATAGTAAGTAATAGTAATACATAAACAATAAAATAATAATTTAAATGGATAAAATATTAAGAACTTTAAAATTGAATAATAATTTACTTAATATTATTAGAAATTATAATATAGTTAATATTAAGAAATTAACATCAACTATTCCAAAAATAAGAAAGTTTACAAATCAATTATTAAATATGTCAATTACAGATTTAATAGTAAAATCAATATAAATGGGATATAAAGGATTTTCAGTATCAGAATATCATTTTAATATATTTATAAAAGATATAATTATCCCAAATGATATTATTATGTTTCATAATAAATTAAAACATATATATCAATTTTGTTTTGAAGAAGATAAAAGGGATTTATATATGATCGATATATTTTCTATTAATCGATCAATTAAATATATTAAATTAACAAGTTATAATTAAATTAATTAAATATGATTGTTTAATTAATGGTTAATTGATTTTTCCAATTATGACCATAGACACGAATTAAAATTCCTAATTGGCGATTTGTTAAATCAGTATCTTTGATCATTTTATTATTAATATTTCGGATGAAATGTTCGGCTTCATTTTTTTCGTTATGAAAATTTTCATTTCTATATGAAACAATATGATCTAACATTGCTGAAGTTTTTTTATCTTTCATTTCATATTTTTCTGGATTTTTTGATCGATCTTCATCTGTATGTTTACAAACTTCACTATTCCAAATACTTTTAGTGTTAATAGACATTTAATATAATTAGTTAATTATATTAAATAATGATTTTTCTGATTTTATGAATAAATTATTTAAATAAAGTAAATAAAAACTAACATTTATAATCAAATCCTATATAATAAGATAAAATGAATCATTTAAAAAATAAAGTGAATAATAATCTACTTAGATTAATTGGTCAATATAATATGATCAGTAAAGAAAATATTATAAATAATAAAATAAGAGTATTAGTTCATATTGGTTCTTTTATTCATATTATGAATTCAGTATATGGGACATCAATTAAAAATATAATGGAAACTATTAATAATGTAGAAAATAATCATAAAGATTTGTTTGACAGATGTGTGAATAATAAAATCAAAATTATAAAAAAAAACTAATTTTTTTTATTTAAATAAAATAAAAAATAAATATCATTTTACAAAAGAAATGTTACGTATTACAACACAAAAAATTTTATTTAACAAAATGATTAAAAATAATGTTAAAAGATATTCAACAAAAATGACATATCAAGTTGGACAATTAACACAATTGAATGATCATAAATCTGAATATGCGAAATTATTTTCAATGGCTTTTATGAATAGAATTCATCAACATCCTTGTCCAAGTGTTATAAATCATTTACCAGATGCTAATAAAACTTTATCTGAATATGTAAATTTACATACAATTTTTTGGAATTTACCAAAAACATTTACATCTCAAAATTTATGTATAGATAATGAATTAAACATAATTATTAAAAGATTACAAAGTCAAATTGATGAATTTAAAAAAATAATTGAAAAAAATAACTTACAAAAACAAGTTAAAGATGATCTTGATTATTTACTTAATGAATAAAAATAAATTAATAATTATTAATTTATTTTACTAATGAATACAATTTTATTCCAAAAAACCCAATAACACCAACTAAAGCAATATATCCTGAAAATTTAAATATTTTAAATGCTGTATTTTTATATTCATAATGTTTCTTTAAATGTGTTTTAATTACAGCCATTATAATTTCTTTTTCTATATTTACTTGTTTTCCATTTTTACATTTAATTAAAATTGGTTCGGGTTCGAGTTCATTTAAACTTTCACCAACACTTGTTTCCATAATTTTTAAAAGAGTTTCGAAATCATATTTAATAATTGCTTTTTTAAAAGATTTTGTATTCATTAATTTTTCAGCAATTTCATGTAATTTATCTCTTTGTGATGTTGTCAATATATTATCCATTTTTAATTCAAGATCAGTCATTTTATATAAATGATAAAAAGAATTTAATTTATTAGTTTTAAATAAAATCATGAACTTTTAATAATATCAGTTGGATATTTTCTTAATTTAAATGAAGGTAATGACATTTTTTTTAACTAAATTTAGTTTTAATAGTTTAGTTTTAATAATTTAGTTTTAATAATTTAATTTTAACATTTTATAAAATAAAATTATTTTATAAATATTTTTAATTTTAACTTTTATTTGCCGTTATATATTCATTTTAAATCTTAAATTTTTAACATTTTAAGATTGATTCCAATTTTATTTAAAAGGATCAAATTATCGTAAAGAACATGATCGTAATTTAACATTATTTCAGTATATTTATTTTTCATTTCTCTATAGAGATAAATTGCTTCATCTCTAACTTTTTCTAATTTTTCAATTTCTAATTCTAATTTATTAATTTGGAAAGATCGTGAAACGTCAGTTTCGTCAGAATAGCGAATTTTTAATAATTTATCTTGTAAAACTTTTTCTTCTTCATTATATTTAACAAATTTAGAAGTTATTTCATTTAATAATTTTAAATAATTTTGTTGTTCGTCATATTGTTTTGGTATTTTTTCTATAATAGATAAGAAATTTTGTAATTTATTTTCTGCTTCTGTATTTTCTTTTGAATGAATAGAATTAAAAGATGAAAAAATATTCATATATATTTTGCGAATATCAATAGTGATATCATCATGAACATCTAATTTATTATAATAACTTTCTAAATCTAAAACAATAACTAATTCTTTATTAATACTTTTAACAGGTTGTTTAAAAATAAAATGTTGAATATCATTATGTCTATTGATAATGGAAAGAATACGAGAATTTAAAATACCAAATTTATATTTTATTTTAGCAGTTGTTTTTTCAAATCTTTCTAATTGAGATTCAAAAATTTTAATTGAATTTTTAATATTTGATAAATATTCTTTTTCAAGATCAACAGAAGTGTAATTATTGAGTTGATCTAATAATTCATCATCTGTAATATTAACATTCTTTTTTTTACTTAATAATGAAATATCTTTATAATCTTTTAATTCTGCTGAAGATGGATTAATTTTATCCAATTCTTTATCAAAATCTTCATTAATATCAACTGTTGCTAATTCGATATGCGGATATTCCAAAGAAATAGGAATTGGATATTTGGAAGGAATATAAATTAATATTTTTTCACCATCAATTAAAGATATAATTTCAATAAATTTATAAAGACCATCTTCTGAATATAATCTTAATATTTTATTTTTATTTTCTATTAATAAATCTTTTAATTTTGTAAATAAAAATTTTTCTTCTCTATCATCTTCTTCATCATCATCTCTACGATCATCTTTTTCTTTATTTTTTATTCGATCATCATCTTTTTCTCTATCCCTATTTTTATCTTCATCCCTATTTTTATCTTCATCCCTTTCTCTACTATCTCTTTCTCTACTATCTCTTTCTCTACGATCATCTCTATCTCTATTTTTTATTCTATCATCTTTATCATCTCTGTGATTATCATTTTTTCTATCTTTATTTTTAATTTGATCATCTTTTTTTCTATCATCTCTATCATCTCTACGATCATCTCTTTCTCTATTTCTATTTTTTGTTCGATCATCACTATCGTCTTTATCTTTTCTATGATCATTATCTTTATTTCTTTTTGTATCTTTATGATCATCATTTTCTTTATTTTTTTTCTCTTTTTTCTCTTTATTATCAGTTATAAGTTTATCATCAAAATTTAGTTTCTTAGATTTATGATCATCTTTTTCATTACTTCGTTTGATAACAGAAATTGGGGTAACTTGTTTATTTTTTTGAACAATAGATCGTTTTTTTAATGGTAAAGTAGTCATTTAATGATTTAAAAATCAATTATGATATTATTATGAAATTATTTTGTTAAACTAACAAAATAATTTGAAATCATTTGATCATTTTATTTTTTTAAAATGATCAAAAGTTTATTTTTTTAAAATAATAGAAATGATTAAAGTTAGAAAGTTTAATTTTAAAAAATAATAAAAATGATTAAAAGTTAGAAAGTTTAATTTGTTAAAAAATATTAATTAAAGTTAAAATGTTAAAACTAATTTGTAATAATTACAATCTTTAATTATTTAAAAATGGAAAAATTTATTAATTTTCATATTTCATTGGTAAATAAATATTTAAATTTAAATCTTTATTGTTTATCTCCTTACATAGTAAGGTAAATGGTAATAAAAAATTATTTAAATCCAACTATATTCTAATGAAGAACAAAAAAGAAAAAATTGTGGTTATTTTAACACAATATGTTCTACATGTAAAAAATTTACATGTGATGAATGTCATAGTTTTCTTTCAAAACATGAATGTGGCAGTTATAGTCTACGACGAAAAAAAGTGTATTTAAAATGTATTGTCATAACAAATGGAAGTATGATAGAAATACATAATTATTTAGATATTAATTAAAATGAAAGAATTAAATATTATTTAGAATTATTTAATTCTTATAATTAAATAATAATGACTGATATCAATACATTACCAGTTGAAGATTCACACGCAACACATAATGAATTACAAGCAGTTAATGAGATTTTCAAATCTGATGAAGAGATCGCAAAAGTTAAAAAAGGATTAAATGAATTTAAAGTAATTATATTAGGAACGATATTATTTGGAATATTAACAGCAATAAAAATTAAATTCTTATATAAAATATTAGCATTTGCCTTTTTATTTTCTTTGATCTATATCAGATTTTTTAATTAATTCTCCAATATTTTTTTTTTACTATATTTTATTTACTATATTTATTATTTTTATAAATATTAAATAAACTAAAAATTGTAATCTAATTCTATTTTCGATATTATTGTTTATTAGTTTGTAATTTATAATGATCTTTGATTTTATCAATAAAATTATAATCGATAAATTTTAATGGATTTTGTGGATTTATATAATATGGTTTCATTTTTAATAAATCATCTTTAGATAAACAATAATATATTTTATCAGTATTATCAAAATAAACAATTAAATCATCTTTAGGAACATCTTTTGACAATTTACATAAATTATTTAATGCTTTTTTCTTTCCTTCATCTGAAATATATATTTCAGATAAACGAGTAATGATAGTTCCCAAGTTTTCTTCGATATTTAATTTATTAATATAATCCAAACATTTTTTAACATCAAATTGTTCTTTATAAGTTGGAAGAGTCATTGATTTTAATAAAAAACTTAATTGTTCAGTTAATTTTGCATTTTCATTTTTGAAAGTTTCTTTAAATTCAATATAAATATTATACAAGAATAATTTCCCAAGACTATAAATATCAATTTTATATATATTAGGAAGTATAATAGTTTTCCAATATCTATCTTCATCTCCTGTTAATGTAACAAGTTCTTTTATTATAGAAAAATCATTTCCTAATCTATCTTTATATTCATTGACTAATTGTTCATATGTACCATTAGTAACAGCATTATAAAATAAAGGATATACAGGATAAAAAGTTCCAATAAATTCAGATGTATACTTTTTTTTAACAGTATCAGTAATTTGAACTGTTAAACCAAAATCTATTAAATATATATTATCTAAATTATCAATAACAATATTATCAGATTTAATATCTAAATGACAAATATTATGTTTTTGTAATAAAGAAATTGAATAAATTAATTTGATCAACCACGTCCAAACACGTTTGATAGTCATTTTTTCAGGATATTTAGAAATATATTGTTTAATGGTTATTCCCCCATATTTAATAAAATAACCATTGAATTGTTTATCTGGATTTTTTTGAACAACTATACATTTTTCTTTTAAATATTCTATTGGAATTTTAAGGGAACATTTTTTTGGAATAACATATAAAAAATATTGTTGTATTGGATCAATTTTTTGTAAAATATCAGACATTTTAATATCATCTTCTATATCTAAATTTGTAGCAATTTTCATAATATAGTTATTATTTCCATATGAAATATTTAATTCTTCTTCTTTACATGATAATGGTGGATGATATGAACATCCAAAAGTTCCTTGTCCTATAAAATTGATTTTTTCTTTTACTTCCATTTATTTATAAATAAATATTAAATAATAATATTAATATTTATTTAATCACAATACCAATGTAAATATTTATTTTTTCTTCCATGTAATTCATTTTTAATTTTTAAATTCATAATATCTATATTTAATTTTGAATCTATATCTAATTTCCATCTAATTTCATGTGTAGATTTAAATAATTCTTGTAATAACTTCAATTTAGTATATTTTATATTTATACAATAAGATTGTATTATCTTGATAATATTATTATTTAATTTATAATTTTTGCTATTTAAATTATGAAATATATAATAAACTTTACCACCATTTACCATTTACCATTTTATTTATATTCTTATAAAATAATTAGTTTTTTATATTATTTCAATAATAAAATTTCCATCATTTTCGTCATTTCCGTCATTTAAGAAATCATTTTTAACCATTTATGATAATGAACTAAAAATTCATCCAATTCTTCAATCCATTGTTCTTTTTCATCTTTATCTTTAACAGATTTAATAGTTTCTTCTATATTATTTAATTCTTTTTTCAATTTCTCCATTTTTTCAGTTGTTAAATGTTCTAATTTCAATTCCCATAAATATTTAAATGTTTTTTTATTTTCCTTATTATTTAAATCCTTTTTTTCTTCATCATCTTCTTTTTTCATTTTCTTCTTTTCAATTATACGATCAAATCCCATTTTGTCAAGATCAATATCAACATCTTTTCTTTTACGTTTATTAATGATCAAACGACCTTCAATATATTCATTAATAAATTTGATTTTATTATTAATTTTAATTTTATTTTCTGTTAATTCTTTAAGATCGAATTTTTTACGAAGAGAGTAAAATTCTAATCGTTTTTTACAATATTTATCCATAATTAGATCTGTAGTTTTATATTTATTAATATCTCGATCATCTGTAAACAAAACCATATTACTAGTTCTAATTACTTTTTCTAATCCTAATGTTTTAGTATTTATTTCTTTTTTAGAATCTTTAGAATCAGAAGGAATAATATAAAAATCAATACTATTTTCATCTTTCTGTGAACAATTATTGGTAAATTTAATTTCTTTTTTTGCTTCCATTTTTTCAAAATTTTCCTTTACAGAATCAATCCACATTCCAACTGGAATTTCTGTAATTTGATATCCTTTTTTATATTTATTAATAACTCCTTTTGTTATTACTTTATTTTCTAAAACTTCAATTTCTCCAGTAAAATTTCTATACCATGGAATTAATTCAGGGGTTTCCATCATTTTAAATTGTTCTTTATTTTCGTCACTGACTTGATTTTCTTCAGTTATTTCGGTATTTTTTCCATCAATAATAATAATTTTACCATTACATTTTAACCAACATTTTATCCATTTTATTAAATCTTCTACATTATGTGCTGGAACTGAACAACTCCAACCACTTCCAATACCAACAATACATCCATTTACTAAAATCATAGGAATAATAGGAACATAATGTTCTGGTTCTATAAATAATCCTTCTTCTTCAATTTGTTGAGATAAATGAATATCTTTAAAAATAAGTTCGGTTAAATAGTTTAATTTTGTAAAAATATATCTGGCAGACGCCATATCTTTATTATTTAATCTAGTTCCAAAAGATCCATCATCATATAATAAAGGAATATTATTACTTCCAATAAATTTTTGTGCCATTCTTCCCGCAGTTTCATATAAATTATCATCTCCATAATGATAATTTGAATCTCTTGTAATTAGAGAACCAACTTGAACAAGTTTATTTGATTTCTTTTTAAAAGTTAATTTATTTTTAAACATTCCAAATAATATTTTACGTTGACTTTCCTTTAATCCATCATATAAAGATGGTAATGATCTTCTACATAAAGTTTTAAAAAATTCAACTAATGATGTTTGAATAAATGTAGAAATAGATAATTCATTGATGATTGGTTTATTTTTATATTCAGTTCCAGTTTCACTATTAAAAGATAAATATTCTGTTTTATCACAAACCCATTTTTTACGAACATCAGTGAATTTTTTGTTAAAAGCAATATTAATTAATTTTTTAGAATCTTTATCAAGTTTTAATCTACTTAAATTTTTACCACATATCTCTTTAAATTTCTTAGATTCCCAACTACCAAGTCCTTTATAATATTTCAAAATATCTTTTGGTAAATTATTTTCATTTATATATTCTTTCCCTATTCTTTGATCACAAAACATCTTAACAGGTTCTCCTTTATGTTTTTCAACTGATAAAATTGGTGTATTCATAATATACAAGAAATCTCTTTTTAATAAACTTGGAAATAAAGCATCAAATAAATTAATAAGTAATCCAGTAATATGAATTCCATCATCATCAGCATCAGTAAAAATACAAACTTTATGATAAGGAAGTTTATTGAATTTTTCATCATCAGAATAATCTTCTTCATATACTAATTTCAAAATTTTAATTAATCCTACAATTTCTTTATTTTTCGCTATTTGTGCTGATTTGGCATTTCTACAATTTAATATTTTTCCTTGAACAGCATATAATCCTATATAATCTCTTCCTTTTTTTCCTAAAAATCCAACACTTAAACCTCCTGATAATGTTGACTTTGCTGATAATCCTTCACATACTGCTAAAATACAACCAGGTTCTTTACCTGCTTTATTAGCTTTATCATAACCAGAAAGAAGAATAACTTCACCTTTTTTAGCTTGAGTAGTTTTAAGAGACATGAATTCTTTCATTTTAATAAGTTGTTCAATACGATCAACAAAACTCCATTTCATTAATTTAGTAATATTTTTCTCTGGAACTGTAATTGTCATTTTTGGATATGTTAATTCACTTTTTGATTGATCTCCAAATCTTGGTTGATCTAACCAAGAATTTACAAAGATCATAAAATTATTCTTTACATCTTTAATATTAATTTTTGGTCTTTCTTTCTTTACTACTTTCTTCTTTGCTTTCTTTTTTTCTTCTTTGGGTTTTCTAGTTCCTTTTGAATTTATTTTTTCAACAATTGGTCTAAAAATTTGTTCAACCCATTCATCAACATGAACACCTCCATCAGGAGTATAACAACCATTAACAAAAGATACTTGTTCAAATTCTTTACCATTTGATGGAATTAAAACAACTTCTGATACATTTTCATATTCTTCATCTTCTCCATCTTCATTTTTCTTTGTTTTCTTTTCAACACAAGAAAATGACATTGTTTCATTAACTTTCTTTCTTTTTTTCTTCTCTTCTCCATCATCTTCTTCATCTTCCACTTCTTCCTCTTTTTCTTTTGTATAAAGAGAAGAATAAGAAATTAAATCTTTGATAGGTAATAATTCCTCTTTACCATTTAATCCGGTAAAATATAAAGGAGTTTTAGAAACCATAGAACAATCAAAACAAAATCTTTTAAATAAAGATAAAATATCTTCGGAATATGATTTCATTTCAAAGTGTGAAAGATCTGTAATCCAACTAATTTCTGTAAATCCATTTAATTCATCTTTATCTAATTTAACTTCTGATTTTTTCTCTATAATTGGTTTATTTATTATACTCATATTATCTACACATGTTTGTGTATACAAAAGTTTCTGATTTTTATCATATGTTCTTATTTGAACATATTTAGAGAAAATAGCAAGTAATTTTGCACCGTATCCATTTCTTCCAGATGTTTTTCTTATATTTTTATCATTATAATTTTCAGATACCAATAATGTAAAAAATGCCATTTCGGGATTATATTTATTAGTTCCTTTAAAAATTTTAATAGGAATTGTTTTACCATTATTCCATACTGTAAATTTAATATTATTTTTATTATCTTTTTCAAGTTTAACTTTAATTTTTGTCATTTTAATTCCTTTTTCTTCACTTCTGGTTTTATTATCAATAACATTTGATAAAATTTCTTCAATAAATCTTTCTAATCCTCTATTTCCAATAATATTTTTGGAAATTATCTTTTCCTCTTCATCTGAATATATATAATCAGTCCTTTCTTTATTCATTGTAGTTCCAATATAAGTATCAGGACGATGTAAAATTTGATCTTTCAATTCCATTGATTTTCCATCCCATTCATTAGGATCTATTTCTTTTTTATTTTTCTTAGTATCAATAAAATCTTCAAAAGAAATTTTAGACATTTAATTTATTATTTATTTAAAATGAAATAATTAGATAATAAAATCATTTTTATTTTATTAAAAATGATTTTAAATTATAAGTGAGAAAATATTGAAACTGTAGACATTTTCATATTATGATCTCTAACTAACCAATTTTTAGAATTAATTGGTTTATATATCCATACTTGTTTTTGTTGTAATTTTTCACTACCAATATTATTACATTGAGTTAATGATGGAAAAGTCCTAATATAGTATGGAGCATAATATGTTACTAATACACCATCATTTCTTATATCTAGTAACGGTTTTGTTCCTTGTCTATCTTTTAATACTGTAAATATAACATATTTTAATTCAGAATTAGATGTATTTAAAATAGAAGATGGACATCCTTTATCAAAAATATCTTTATTATAATTCATTTTAATATTAAAAATAAATATTCTTGATAAAAGAATTATAAAAATTAGTTTTTATATCTTATAAAAATTTTAAAATTACATTAATAATATTATTTGATATTTTTGTATGATCTAATAATTTTATTTTACTAGTATTTATTATTGCTAATTTATAATTAAAATCATCAAAACTCACTATCAATTTCTTACTATTTTTCATCTTTAATAAAGAATATTTTTCTTTATTTTTTTCTTTGTAAATTGTAAATTCATCTATAAATTTAATTTGTTTATAATTCCAACATACTTCACAATATAATCTATTTTTATCACCTTTCGGAACCATCCCATAATGAACATATTCCTTCATTATTTCTTCTTGTTTTTCCAAACATATATGACAAATTATATTATCACAATCCCAACAGAAAAAAGCATTTTTATCACAATATGGATTTTTACATGTAAAACATATTATACAATCATCCATTGACCACCAATCATTACAGCATAAACATATAAAAGTTTCACATGTATTACAATGATCTTTTTCACATTCCTCACAACAATTATTATATTTACATACAAAACAATATTTATCCATTATTTATCTTATTTGTTAATTTAAATAATAAATTAGTTTTTGTTAAATAATTAAAATAACTAAACAAATTTGTATTATAAAATAATAGTATTGATATTATTATTTTATTAAAATTAATTTTATTTAAAAGTTTTAAAAAATTTATCAACAAATTCATATGAACTATAATTATACATTTTTAATTTATGATGTTTATCATGATGTGATGGATCAAATAATACTATTTCTCCAAATAATTTTGAATTGTAAACCAATTTATATCCCGAATGTTCTAACATACTTTCTATTGTTATAATTGGTAGCCAACAAAAACATGTTAATACCCATGACATTTCTGTTAATATAACACCTGTCATAATAGTTGGTAAATTAGAGAAAATAAATTCTACTGGATGACTATAATTTGCCGATATACTAAATGGTTGATCAATTTGATGATGAACATAATGAAAATGTTTATACATGAATTTAGTATGAAACATAATATGAGTAAAAAAGAAAACAATTTGTGAAATCACATATGTAATAATAACTTTTTTAAACATAATGAAATATGTTTTTTCAATATAAATATCTGGATTTATTTCTGTTGGTAATATTTGTAAAAATAATAATCCTATTATTAACGATATTACTGAATTTAATATTAAATTCAAAGTTAATTTTTTCTTAATTTTCTCATTGTTTTCAATTTTTCTATCAAGTTTTCCGTCGTAGACTTTTCTATCGGGTATTTTTATTAAATATGGAGAATATTTTTTAATTTTAAATAAATAACCAATTACAATATAAGTTAAACTTGATATTAATTGAGGTAATAATAAAGTTTTTAATAACCAAGAATAATAATACATTTCTATAAAAACTAATTTTATTAATTAAAAAGATAAACAATAATAAATTAGTTTTTAAATATTAAAATGAATATTCAGAATGGTGGTAAGGTTTATTATATATTCCGTCATTTAAATGATCATTTTTGTCATTTAAATAATAATTTGATAAAATTAATCCAACAATTATTGTTTATCTCCTTACATAGTAAGGTAATATTAAAACAAATAAAAAATTATATTTTGATGAATTGAAACATAAAACAGAATTATTACATATTGCAACATCAAATATTAATTATAAATTTATGAGTAATAATAAAATTACTAAATTAACTGATAGTAATGGTGATTATTGGGTATTGAGAAAAAATAAATAATTGGTTTATAATTTACTAAAATGTGGAATTAAAATAAATATTTAATAATAAATATTTATTCTTTTTAATAAATAAAATGACAGATTTTAAAATTGTCAAGTCTACTATTGAAAACCCAATACAAAAATCTATAAAAGATCCTAAAAATATCGTAAATATAGATGATGTTTCATATACTAGCAAATTATTTAGTTATTTAAATCCGTTTTCTTCTGTATCTAAAAACTTCGATATTGTTCCTCCTTTTCCTTATTCTTATCATACTGATACATTAAATTACGGACTTACAGGACCATTTTCTCCAATTACAGGAACTATTTATGCTACAAGAACTAATAGATCTGTTATATTGACATTTAATGGAATTTCGATAACAGGAAATAATAGTTCAAGTGTTATTAATTTCCCACCTTTACCATCAGAATATGTTCCATTAAATACATCAACATCTTCATTTCCAGTTGATATTATTCAAGCCGGAGTTACATGTCCAGGGAGAGCATATATTACAGGAAATAATTTAACAATAGGAAGTGGAATAACATGTTCGCCATTTACAGGATCTACAAATTTACAAGGATATTTAGGATTTAATATTACATATATAGATTAATTTTTTTAACTTTATTTATTATTAAATTAATAAATAAAAAATGAATATTTTAAATTGAAATTTAAATTTAGTTTGATTTTAATTTTTTTAAATAAATATCTATTGGTGTTTGATTTCCATATCTAAATCTCCCATAAATAGGATCATTATGATCACAAAAAATTTTAATATTACGAGTGACCAATATTAATTCTGATAAATATGGTTTAATAATTGGAATATAATTTGTTATTATATTTATCAAATTATTATTTATATTATGTTGTAATAATTGTTTGTAATCATATTGTAATAATCGCTTATAATTATGTTGTTTTTTTTTAATTTTTTTTTCAATATTTACTGATTTTTCATTATTAATAAATATATTCAAAATGTCTGACATAATATTATGAATTATGTCAATTATCATTTATTTATTTTTATAGTTTGATTTTATTTATTAATAAATAAAATCATAAATTGTAATAAATAATATTTTAAATAATAATAATACACAGTAAAGAGAATAACAAAAAAAGTTATTTATTAATACAAGTAAATTAATAAAATTATTATCAAATATATTTTTTATTAATAACATTTAAATCATGAATATCTATACAATTTTGTTCACTTCCATTTTTTATATATAAATGATGATTAAAATTTTTTCTTTCATATTTAATATATTTTGGATATGAAAGATCTTTCATAAAAGTATCATATATCCATTTACCCATATAAAATCCACGGTCTATCAACCGCGAAAAGAAATCATAACCATATCGTAATGATAAAATAATAAGATCTAATATAGAATAATCAATTGTATATTCGATATTTGTTATTTGATGTGATTTATTTTTAATTATATGATCATATGAATAATTTATATATTTGTTAATTATAGTTGATATATTTTTATTAAGAGAAGTATTGTTTGTTATAAGTTTCATTTAAAAAAAAGATATAAAAGAAATAATTTTATTTTATTAAATAAATAGAAAAATCAGTTTTCTTTAATATAAAGAAAACTGATTCTTCTATTTATTTTTAATTATTTATTAATAATGTCAAAAAAATTATTTATTAACACAAGTAAATTAAATATAAATATTATTAATTTGATTATAAAATATAATGAATTTACTCTCAAATCAGTAGAAATTTTATATAATACAAAAAAGGAATTAAAAATAACATTAGATAAAATTAAAAGAATTTTATTTAAATGTGTTAAAAATGGATTTAATGGATATGTTCAAAATTGTTTGTCTGATGATATTTATAAAGATGTCAAACGAATTCATGAAAAAATTCTAAATAACAAACATAATTTTATAGAATTTAATTATTATGATACCATAAAAAGTATTCGAGTTATATTAAAAAGTGAAAATATAAAGGCCAAATCAATTGAAATAGGATTATTAGATTATATGGATTAATTATAAAAAACTGATTTTATATTTATTTGAAATGATTATAAAAATGTATATAAAATTATTTCAAAAAAATACGAAATTAAATAGAAATTTAGTAAACATAATTTCAAAATATACTATATTTGATTTGAAATCATTGGAAAATTTATATCAAATCCATAACAGTTCTGACGGAAAAAAAATCTATAATAATACTGTAAATATAACAATATTTGGTATTGATAATTTAATTATTAAATGTGTTAAAAATGGTTTTTATGGATTTCGTATTCAATGTCAAAATGATTATAATGAAATAAAAAATGGATTTAAAAAATATATGAAAGTGTATCCTTTCATAACTTGTGTTTTTATGAATGAATTTCAAAAAATAGATGTATATATAAAAGATACCAAAATTATCAATAATAAATTAATTGATTATGGATTATTAAATTTTATGTGATTCATCAATAAAACTAATTTTAATAAATAATTTATTAAAATTAAATAAAAACAATGGAAATCGATTCATCAAAACCGTTGATTCAGATTAAAGAGGAAATAAAAGATTTATTTCCAGAAAATGTAAAATTAGAATTGGGGAAAAATTATGATACTAAAGAAGACGTATTAATTGTGGAAAATGATAAACAAAGTATTATTTATTCGATTAAATTAGATGGTAAAAAGATTTATTTTCAAAATAATTTTATTGGATCAAAAGCAAATTCAATTATAGGATTGAGAAATGGATTGAAACAATTATTTCATATTGAAGAGTTAATAAAAGATTTCAGTATGTATATATATTAAAAATTTTAAAGTATAAATTTATACTAAATACTATTGGAATTTGAATTAAATTTTGAAATAAAAAATGAATAAATTAAATAATAAAAAATGATTTTAATTTTAACAAAAATGTTAAAATTAAAAATATTGTTAAAATCATGTGTAAATCAATCAATTGTGAACATAAAAAATCAGACAATGAAACAAAAAAGAAAGAATTAAAATTAGAAAATGAAACAATTACAAAAGAAGGAATTAAAAATATTATCAAATTAAATAAAGAAAGATGGATAAACGCAAAAAATAAAGAAATTGAAAAGATAAATATTAAAAATAAAGAATATAAAAAGGTAATTGATTATTTTATGGCTAATAAAGAAGTTGATGATGCTGTTAAAATTAAATGTGAAATTATATTTGAATATGATATTGAAAAAGATAAGAAAAATTATTGTTATGATTGTAATCAACAATTTACTGATAATTCTAAATATAAACATCATTTAGAAACAGATAAACATAGAGATTGTATTGGTGAAGAAAGGTTAGAAAAGAAAAATAAATGTGATGATTGTGGAAAAGTATTTGCTTCACTTGATTCTTATGAAAAACATTTAAAATCTGATATTCACAAACTATCAAAAGAACAATATAGAAAAATGAAGGTTGAAAAAGGGAACCGATCTATTATTATTGGTGATAAAGGTGAAAATGATATTTATCAAATTTATAAAGAATGTAAAGATATTATTAATTTAGATTGTATTGGTTATACAGGTAATGCGTTTGATATTATATTTAAATATAAAGACGATCCCAATAAACTTAGAGGTATTCAAGTTAAAACTTTAACTTATAAAGAAAGAGATGAAACATATAATTTAAAACTTAATGGTCAATATAAGTCAAATACTGTATTTGTTGGAGTTCATACAGAAGATAAAGTTTATTGTTTATTACGAGCAGATGATGTTAAAGTTAAAAATATATCATTTTCTACAAAAGAAAATACTAAATCTAAATACAAGGATTTTTTGTATAAACCAGAAAGATTTAAACAATTTAAGAAAGATTTAATAGAAATATCAAAAAGAACAACACATATTAAAAATATTAAAGATTATTTTTCTGAATCTAATTTACAAGAATATGAAAGTTTAGAAAGACTCAAAGAAGAATGTATAAGAAATGGTTTAATATATGAAAGAAATAGAACTAATAGTGATGTTATTGATTGTTATATTAATGGATATAAAATCCAACATAAATCATGTTCATATCAGCGAAGTGCTGGATCTTATTCATGTTCTATTAAAAAATCTGGACATGGTGTTGGAAAAGATAAACAACCATATACAGATAAAGATGGATTGGATTTTTTTATATTTGAAATTGTTGATGATGAACATAAAAAGAATTTTATAATTATTCCTATTAGTGATTTAATTGATAATGGAGTTATTTCAACCATTGATGATAATGGTAATATAATTAATAAAGGTAATATAACAATTACTCTTCCCCATAAAGATTTATGGGATACAGAAGAAGGAAGAAATCGTAATTGGATTTCAGATTATGCTAATAAATTCGATTTATTAAAAAGAGAATAATAGATATAAAAATTATATAAATTTATTATTTACAATTATAAAATCATTTAAGTTATTATATATTATATTTATAAATATAATATGTCTCAAGTCGGAACTAGTCAAGAATGGCGAGATCAAGATATGGATGAAGAACAAATTGCCGACAATGTTACTCAACGAAAATTATTATATGATGTTAGTAAAGGATCAAAAAAAAAGACTGGCAAGAATAAACAATTAATTTTCGATAAAGAAGGAGAAGTGAATATTAAGGAATTTAATCCACATCAAATCGCACCGTATATGTCTGAAGAAAAAACTGGGGGTTCCAAGACAGTCGTAATAGGCAAGCCTCGTGTTGGGAAGTCAAGACTCATCGGAAGTTTGTTATATTTTAAGAAACATATTTTTCCGGTTGCTCAAATCCAATCTGGAACAGAAGATTCGAATGCTTATTATGCTAATATTTTTCCTAATTTATTTATATATCCAAAATATAATGCTAAAGCAATTGAAGAATTTATTAAAAGACAAAAATTAGCAAAAAAATATTTGGAGAATCCTTGGGGTGTTCTCTTATTAGATGATTGCACAGATGATCCAAAAGTATTAAAAACACCATTGATTCAAGGAATTTTTAAAAATTCTCGTCAATGGGATATGTGGACAATTTTATCATTACAATATTCCGGAGATATATTACCAGTAATTAGAACATGTGTGGATGGATCTTTTCTTCTTAGAGAATCATCCCGACGTAATAGAATGAAATTATGGGAAAATTATGCTGCTGCTATTCCTACCTTTGATGACTTTCAAGACTTAATGGACGAAATGACAGGAGATTACACATCGATATATATCGATAACCTCGGACAATCAAATAAATTCGATGACTGTGTTTTCTGGTATAAGGCTAATCTAGACCGGATACCTCAAAAATGGCAATTTGGAGCCAAGCCATATTGGGAACATAGTATAGCAAGATATGATCAAAATTACACCGATCCTTTAATTGTTTAATATTTTGTATTAAAAATCAGAAAGAAAAACTGACTTTATTAATATTTTAAAGAAAAATATTAATAAAGTCAGTTTTTCTTTCTAAAATGAATTATTTGTTAACAGTAATAAATAAAAATTTATATAATATAATTCATAAATATATTGATTATTCTCTTCAAAATATTTTGAAAATTTCAAATATCAATTCTTTAAATTGTAATAAACGTCTTGAAAAAAGATATAAATTATTAACTGAAATATCTTTACAAGATGTTCTAATTAAAGCATTACATATAGGATATAATTCAATTTATTTAAATAATATAGACCAACAATTTTTTATTGATTTATGGAAAAATGATATTAATATTAAAAATGGAAAGTTTAAAATTTTAACAGAATCTAGAGGATATCATATACATTTTAATAATAAAGCCCCCGTAATTTCAGTAGTAATACAAGATATTTTTCCTTTATCTTTATTTTAAAATCATTTGTTATCTTTTTTTTAATTAATAATTTAAAAATCATTATAAAAAACTGATTTTTAAATTATTGATTTGTTTTTTTTTAAAATATTAGTAAAGTCAATTTTTAAAAAGTTGAAAAAAGATGTATTGGAACATTCTATTTATTATTTCTTTTGTTATTGAATTTATTCCTGGACTTGTAGTTATTATTCATCCCACATTTTTATTTCCTGGATCAAATTCAACTGGTAATTTATCAGGAAAAATGTGGGGTGGATCTACAACATCATTAGGTTTATTATGTTTCTTAGTATGTTTATTTCCTGATAATAGTGAATCAAAAGTTATGGTAGCGATAATAATGTCGTTTTATAATTTATATATTACAACTGGAACTATTTTACGTCTTTTAAATAAATTACAAGTTGATGGACCACAACTTACTACTGTTTATAACGAAACAAGTAATAGAAATAATGGTATATTAGGAATATTTATTCATATTTCATTTGTAATTTCATTTCAAATTTTCATTTCTTGGTGTTCTAATATTAATAAAGAATTTATTATTACTAATAATATTTTAATAGTATTTTCAATAATATTTGGTATGATATCAATTATTAATGAATAAAATAGATTAAATAAGAATTTAAGTAAATTATAATTTATTATTATAATTTAAATGATTGCTACACATATAGATGAATATAACATTGAAACTACTTTTAATTGGAAAACATTTCCATTTGAAAATGAAAATTTATCAATATTAATTGTATATGAAAATGAATTAGATAAAGAAAAAATTTACAATACTATTAATAAATTATTAAAAGTTTTTCCAGATAAATGTTATTATGATGATCAACAATTATCATGGTTGAAAATTCCTAAAGATACCATTGGTTATAAAGTTCCATTTTTAGAAAAAATTACAAATAATAAATTTATTAAAAATGAAAAACACACTCTAATTATTGATTTAGACAATATTACATTAGAAAATCAAGATGAATTTAAAGAATGTAATATTAATTCAATTTCATTAGAAAATAATGAAAATCAAAATAATAATGAAGTATTTCCAATGTATTCAGATTTAAATGATAAATTTAGAGAGAATTTTGAAATTACAAAAATAACAGAATATAAAACTTTTATTACACATATGATAGGATTTGGAAGTATTAATAATATACCTAAAAGTTATTATGAAAAATTCGATATTTTAATGTTTACTGATATTGATATCGCCAGTAATTATGCTGGATCAAGAACAAGAAGAAGTTTTAATATAGGTAATAAAGATTGTATAAAAGATAAAATGTTCATGACAGATACAAGAATTATGAAAAATAATATGTGTCTCTATTCTCTTCCTTAAATGACGAAAATAGCAGAAAATAATATATTAATTAATGATTAATATATTCCGTCATTTAAGAAAAATTAATAAATAATAAATGTATCAATAACATTTAGAGAACCAATATATATATTATAATAATGGTCAGGATCTAACTCAAGAAATTGATAATGAAAACAATCTCCTAATTTTTCTTTTTTTAAATTAAATTTATTTATAAATCTATCAAAATATTCAACCATATAATATTCATCGTTATAAACATAAAATCCATTTCCACCTAATAAAACACATTTTACCATTACATCTTCCATTGATACTCCATCTTTTAATTTAATTTCAAGTTTATTAATTAATTTAGATTTATCTCTAATTCTAGTTAAATTTTGAATAGAATAATCAATATATGAATGTATTATTCCCAATAAATTTCGATTTATATTAGTATATTTCATTAGTTTGCTTAACAAAGAGATAAACATTTGAAAAATAGATTCGTTTTCAATTAATAATTTTAATTCTATTAAAATTATTAAATTAGTTTTTATTGTTTATCTTTATTGTTTATCTTTATTGTTTATCTATTACTTACTAAGTAATAGTAAAAAAATTAAACCAATGGCATTTCAATTGGTAATTTATTATTAAATAAATTCCATATATTATATTCGGCTTCTGGATAATATGAACTAAATAACATATTAGAAAGATTTAATTTAATTTTATTATTGGTAATTTTATACCAAAAAGGTAATGATAATAAAATACAAGTTTCTAAATATATTCTAATTTTTTTCATTTGTTTTAATTTGTATAAATGATCAAATAATTCTTTTGCTTTTTTTTTAATATCATAATTTAATTTCAGAAATTCATTATAATATACAACAAATAATTCTACCTTATCCAATAATAAATAAATATTATTTAAAATATTATTAATAATAACAATCATTTTCGAATGTTCAAATGAAAATTCATCTATATGTTTATAAACATATGTATTTGTGCTAATTGGAAAATGTTTTCCTATTTTATAAACTTGTGGAAGTTTATATATTTTTTCTTCTTTCTTTTCGTCTTTATTTTCAATATATAAAGATTTCATACTAGTTAATAATTTTTTCATACAAGAGGAAATTGGTAATATATCAGCATCATCTATAAAATCAGTTTCTGAAATTTGTATAAATCTTCGTTTGGATAATTTTTCTCTAAATTTTGGAGAAGTAATTTCTGTAATCCAAGTTTTAATAACAGGAGATAGAATTGATTTTATTGCGAATAATCCACTAATAAAAGATTGAAGATCTATTTTTTCATTTAAACTTTGACATTGTCTGTATTCATAACAATACGTTGTATCAATATAAAAATTTCTAGAAACAGATGGATGATAAACAGCACTCCTATCAAAATCATAAATTTTAACAATCCAATTAGGTTTCATACTTATTATTAATCCATTAATATCATAATGATAGGTGGTTGGAGTTATTTTTTCTAGAAATATATTAGAATTGTGAAGATCGTTATGTCTTAATGTTATATTATTGAAACACATTATTGTGTATAATACTTGAAATATAACAATCAATTGATCGTTAGGAGATAGTAATTCCATATTTTTTAGAAATGAATCACCATTTGTTTTTTCTAAAACTACTACATTTGTTTTGTTTATATCATAATCATATTTAAATTCTTCTAATTTATCTTTAATAAAACGTAGTTGATCTTGAGTAAAATCAGTCTTTTTATATGATAAATTACAATCTTTTATAGAGGCAATATGATTTATTACATGTGGAGTATGATCAATAATTAAATTAGAAATAATATTATTATAAATTTGTTCTTCGACAAGAAGGGAATTATTAAGAGGATCTTTTTCCTCATATGAGATTTTTAAACCTATTTTCTTATCATTTATTTCATATTCTTTCTTTTTAGATTCATAATTTAAAACACCAAACATTATAATAGAATTAGAAGCACTTGATTTATCTAATATGGTAATATTGGAAATATGTTTAAAAATATTATTACAACCTTTAGTTAAAAAATAATCTTTTATATTTTCATTTTCTTCTTCTTTTTCTATTTCTTCAAAAATTTCAGTTTCTTCTTTTTTTTCTATTATATTTTTTATTTCTAATTCATTAATTTTACTTTCTAATTTTTCAATTTCCTTTTCTATTTTAATTTCTTCTTTTATTTCTTTTTCATTAGTTCTTGGAGTATAATAATTACTTGTAGGAGTTTTATATTTAATAGAAGGAGATGATAAATAAGAACCTTCTTGATATCCTATAGGTGTATTTGTATTAAACATTATAATATAATTATAATAAATATAATTATTAAAAAATTATACGTTAAATGAATTATGGTTGAGTTGGAAATTCTCTAGTTTTTCTATATTTCAAATTTTTTGGTAATACAACATCACATGCTGTTTGAAACATTGGCACAATATCTTCATCATCTTCTACCACTTCAATATCAACGTATTGTAGACCTCTATATCCTGCTGGTCGATTTTGGATAATAACTTCTGTAGAGAACGGATTTCTAACTTGTTGAATAAAAGGAAAAATAGGTTCAGTGCTACGTTTAATAGTTGTTAAATTCATTTTTTTAAATAAGTTAATATTAGAAAATATAAACAATTTATTATATTTTATTTTTAAAAATATTTGATCAATTAAAAGTTAAACTATTTTATTTTAATGATCAACCTATTTTATTTTATTTTTAAAAACATTTTTATTTTTAAAAAGTTAAACTAATTTAATTTTATTGATCAACCATTTTTTATTTTAATGATCAACCTATTTTATTATATTTTATTTTTAAAAACATTTGATCAATTAAAAGTTAAACTATTTTATTTTAATGATCAACCTATTTTATTTTA
>Ga0302303_10000211_pt1 | contig 57534 bp, 48 predicted proteins | sample III_Palsa_E2_1_FD_194542 | JGI IMG/M metagenome (GOLD analysis project Ga0302303, IMG submission 194542) | Peat permafrost microbial communities from Stordalen Mire near Abisko, Sweden - III_Palsa_E2_1 | ecosystem: Environmental > Terrestrial > Soil > Palsa > Peat permafrost | place: Sweden...
CCGGTAGCGGTAAGTCGTCTTTAATAAAAGCGGGCATTATCCCTGCTATATCCAAAGGTAAAATGGATAAGGGCGGCGAAAACGGCTGGGAAACCATCTATTTCAGGCCCGAGGATGATCCTTTCAACTCATTTGCTGCCGCGCTGTACAAAATTTTCGGGCTTGATGCTGCCGATCAGGATACTTTTATACAGGAAACCGTTGATTTTTTAAAACAGGATAAAACAGATTTTTACCAGATCTATAAAAAATTCAATACGGTAAAAGATAAAAACTGGCTGGTATTTGTCGATCAGTTTGAGGAAATGTTCCGGTTCAGGAATAGCGATTACAGCGAGCAGGATCTTAAGCAAGCCCAAAAGTTTGTTCAGATCATTTTATCGGTATTAAATCAATCCGATCTGCCGGTGTATGTTGCCATAACCATGCGGTCGGATTTTATTGACAGCACTACCGAGTTTATAGGTTTTCCGGAGGCATTAAATGAGGTGTTTTACCTGCTGCCAAAGTTTTTTGGCCCCTCGTTACGCGAAGCCATTGTAAAACCCATAGAGGTATGCGGAGGGCAGATCACCGACAGGCTGGTGGAAAGGCTGATCATTGATGCCGATGATAAATCGGAGCGTTTGCCGGTATTGCAACATGCCCTGGGATTATTGGAAGCTAAACAGGATAGGTGATGAACCTTTAGATATACCGCATTACGAAGCTATCGGCACCATGTCGATGGCCTTATCAATTCACGCGGAAGAAATTTACAATAGTATAACCTCAACACGAGGCAAGCAGATCACCGAAACCATTTTTAAGGCGCTTAACGATCTGAGTAAAGATAAAAAAGGCACACGCCGCCCGGTGCCTTTAAAAGACCTGATATCATTAACCCAGGCCAGCGAAGAGGATGTTATCGATATTATTGACCACTTCAGGGCGCAGGGCAGGGCATTTTTATTGCCATATTATATACAGCTTACCCCCGAAACCATTATTGATATTGCCCATGAAAGCATTATGCGTTTATGGCAGCGCCTTAAAAACTGGATAGAAGAAGAAACCCGTTCGGCGGAGTTGTATTTGCGCTTGTCCGATTCGGCAAAGCTATACCAGCAGGGTAAAACAGGTTTGTGGATCGATACCGACCTTGCTTTAGCCATTAAATGGCAGGAGGACAATAAACCCAATAGCTTATGGGCATCGCGCTACGACCCGGCTTTTGAGCGGGCCATTACCTTTTTAGATTACAGCAAAAAGGAATATCAGTCAAAGATCGATCAAAAAGCAAAGAAACAAGCGCGCGAATTAAAAAGTGCAAGGCGCACGGCCATTATTTTAGGTTCGGCATCCATCATATCCATATTGTTCCTGGTATTCGCCCTGAACCTTAAATTTAAAGCAGAAGCCAGTGAGAAGGTCGCGCTTGAAAATGGTAAAAAATTAAAAGTGGCAGGCATTGAAGCCGATCTGCAAAAAAAGCAGGCCATTTTGCAGGAAAGGATTGCCGAGCAGCAAAAAAGCATAGCAGCGCAACAGCAAAATATAGCCGAAGACCAAAGGCGCAATGCCATAACCGAACAAAAGAACGCCGAGTTGCAAAGGGCAGCAGCCATCGACTCGGGCAAGGTAGCGAAGCTACAACGTGACAGGGCTATTGACCAGAAAAAGCAAGCCGATATTGCAAAAGTTGCAGCGCTGGATTCGGGCAAGGTAGCGCAATTGCAGCGTGATAAGGCAGTTAGTGCAACCCACGAAGTTGAAAACCTGCGCATGCTATCAGAATCGAGGTCTATAGCCTTTAAATCAAACCAGTTATTGGGCGATGCACAAAAAGATACGCTCAGCATGCAAATGGCATTTTTGTCGTACGTTATTAATAACGAATACGGCGGATCGGCACAAAACCGCGCGATATATGACGCGCTTAAAGGCCAGCTTAATCATTATTACAACAAGGTATTAAGGTATACCTACGGCGTTAAAATAAACCCGGGCAATTACGATTTTCGTACCGCTGCCTACATCAGCAATAATGAGTTTTTTACCGCAGGCGATGATGGCACGGTTAAAGAATGGCAGGTAAGCAATAGCCCTATGCAGATCAACCTTAAAAAAATAAGCCGCACTATTGCCGAAAGCATATACAGCATTGATCTATCGCCCGATAAAAAATACTTGTTAGGCCGCCTCGGCGGTGGCAGGATAGTGGTATGGAATGCCGGTAACCTTTCCGCGCCACCATTAATATTGAGCGATCCGGCGCTTGCATCGGCACAATACGCAACATTCTTACCCATTGAAGGCAGCAGCACCATATTTATAAAAAGCGATAAATACGCCTACATCTATGATTTTACATCAACAGGCTTCACGCTTAAAAACAAGTATGGCTTGTGTAAAGTAAGTGGCGATAATACATCGCAGGCGGGTTGCTATAAAACCGAAAAATATGGCGTTACCGTTTATGTAGCGCAAGGTAGCTCAGTTTGCGCCCTGAATTTTAATACTAAAGCCGAGTTGACAGGCCAGAGCGCGGTATTTAGCCTGAACGAGAAAATAAGCACCATGGCCATAAGCCCGAATGAACATTTATTGGCGATAGGTACTGATGGCGGCTCAATAAACCTTTATAATATTGCGGGCGCAAAGCCAATATTCGACACACGGTTAAGCAAGCATAGCTCAAGGGTTACCGGGCTTGCCTTTACCCAAAACGAATCGGCACTGGCCTCCGGCTCATTGGATAACTCCATAAAGGTAGGCGGCTGGCAAAATCTTAGCAAATCAGAAGACCTGATATTCCAGGAAAGGAAGGGATGGATCAGGGATATCGTGATGTCGCCCGATAACCGCTATGTGCTGGCTATGGGCCAGTCGGGCGTGTTGCAGTTATGGCCGCTTACCGAGCTTACTGTTTTGCAGGAGCTTACCACCGTAGCCAATAATAAAAAGATTATAAAAAGTGCCGTAAAAGAACGCGAAATGGAAAAGGAAATAGGCGATGATGTGTACAAAACTTTGGTTAATAAGTACAAAAGCAAAAGCTTTAGCGACTTCTGGAATAAAATGACAAACAAATACATTAATTAAACTGCATGAAAAAAAGCTTTACTTTTTGTTTTTTGCTTTTAATATCACTGCTCAGCAATAAATTGTATGCACAGAAGGCCGACTCATGTTCGAGCAGGTTGGCTATTGCTCATGATTTTTATGATAGCGGGAAATTCAGCGATGCATTAAAGCTGCTGGAAGATTACCAGAAATGTACGGGTACAAGAACCAGCGATTATTACAAGCTCAAAGCCAAAATATACCTCGCGCTCGACTCCAATAACTACAGCCTGGAAAACACGGTTGAGTACGTAAAATCAAAAAACGGCGATTATACTACCGAAGATGATCCTGCGGTGTTTAAAAACATGGTACAATATGTACAGGATAGTTTGGCTGAACGCAAGATCTCATCCGTATCAAAACGCCCGGAAGATATTGACCTTACACCGGCATCGGTAATTGTTATTAAGGGCGAGGATATGGCCAAAAGAGGCTACGGCAACCTTGTCGACCTGTTGAGCGACCTGCCGGGCTTTGATATTTCGCGCACCTACTCTGTTACCTATGCCAATATTTACCAGGGCGGTTTCAGGCAGGATAATACCGAGCGTACACTGTTTATGATAGATGGGGTGGAGGAGAACGATGTATGGTCGAATATAGCCTATATATCGCGGCAATACCCTTTGAGCGATATTAGCGAGGTGGAAATAATTTACGGGCCTGCATCAACGCTATATGGGCCACGGGCTTTTGTGGGGGCAATCAACATCATCACCAAATCATATAAGGATCTGACCAAGAAAAAACTGCAGCCTTTTGTTGCTGTGCCTGATAGTACTATTGGCGTACACGCCACAGGAAATTTTTCGGTAGGTAGCTATAATACCCGTAACCTTGATGTAACTATTGGGGGTAAAACCCAGAACTTTACTTACGTTATAGCCGGTGCCTATTATGAATCAAATGAGGAAAACCTCGATTTTCAGAGTATTTACAGTTACGGCCCCAACCAGATAGATAAGATCCCCAACAGTACCTATGCCACCAATCTTAAAAAGCTGTCATACACGGGTAGTGCAAGTGTGGTTGATTCGCTTACAAAGCTGTATGGCCCCAATTATTTTGTTAAATCGGCCAATAACGGTGGCCAAAGCTATACCTTAAAAATAAACCCCGACTCGCTCAACTCCTTAATCGCCAAGGCACGCGCGGCGGATAAGGCAGCATTTAATTCAATAGTTAATGGGGCACCGGTTGGTTACTCAAACCACGCTGCCGATTGGTATGTTAGCGGTAAAATACGTACCGGTAATTTTGAAGCAGGTTTCAAAACCTGGAAACTGCGCGAAAGCTTTAATTATTACCAGAGCTTATACAGTGCCGGTACCAACAACGGCAGCCAATGGGCGCCTATCAACACTTCGCTTTATACTATTTATGATAAGCAGTTTGATAAATTTACTTTCTCCAACTTAAACTCTTACCAGATATCAGGCCTCGATGATGCGTCAGACCTGGTTACGCTGAACAGTTTTTATAGCGAAGTAGGCAAGCTATCGCTTATTAATTTGTTTGCCCCGAATGAATTGATCAATGGGAATAAGGACGGATGGATAAATAAGTATTATTACTACAAGGGCGAACAGTTCAGGAGTGATAACAAGGTTACCTATACCGATGGAAGATTTTCGATATTGGGTGGTTTTGAGTATCGTTACAGCCAATTACAGGGTGATTACCTTACCTATAGCCAGTATGCTACAGCATCGCCGGTTGATCAAAGCCACATAGCCTATGCGCAGGATCTCGGTACCACGGCTACCAACGAGGCCGGGGGCAATCAATACGCAACGCTCGATCTTGGCGCTTACAGCCAGGCGACTTACCAGTTAAAAGATTCTATTTTTTACGCTACCGCAGGGGGGCGCTTTGATTATAACCGTATTAACAGCAATGCGGGCTTCGGCCAGGTCTTTTCGCCAAAGCTTGCAGTGGTTAGCTCGTTTGACAAAATGGTTATCAAGCTTATCTATTCACAGGGGATACAAAACCCATCGCAGTCAACCAAATTTTCAACAAGCTCCATACGTGTTGCCAACCCGACACTACAGGCCGAAAAAATAAAAGACCTCGAACTGGTTGTATTGAATAAACATGGAAAAAGTGACTTCAACTGGGATTTTACCTTGTCGTACTCCACCATTCAGGATGCGGTATCCAGCGGTGTCGATCCAAATAACCCCGCTTTTGTTGAGAATGTTAACAGCGGCCAGTATTCTATTTTCAGCGCGATGTATAACCTCATCTTTCACCCGGTTCAATCGCCCTGGGATGCTTATTTTAACGCCACCTATACATCGGCAAAGCAAACGGCCAATAACCAGGTGGTGGGCTTTACAGAACAAACCATTGGCGATATATCACCCATAAAGTTTAATGCAGGTACAAATTATGCTTTTAGCGTTGGTAAAAATTCCTTTAATATCGATCTGCGCCTTAATTATGTTGGCTATAAACCCGAAGGCCCGGGAACTACCATCAGCTCAAATACAGGTATCGACAGTACTAACCGCATACCGGCTTATTTCCTGTTCAACTCGGCCATAACTTATCAAAACAAACGGTATAAGCATTTTACCATACAGTTTGATGTTGATAATATATTAAACGCTTTATACTACGACCCTGGCCCGCGTAACGCGAATGCCAATTTTACCAATGCTATTTCGGGATATGTGCCTTATGTTGCGCAACGTAACCGTAATTTTTTGCTTACGCTAAAATATGATTTATGAAACAGGCAGTGCTAAATGCTTATGAGGTTCGGAACGCTAATTATGCCATTGTGCATAGCGAATCAGAGGTAGATTTTAATCAATTTATTGATGCCTTAGCAATTATCGATGGCGAAAAAGTGATTGATATAGGCGGTGGCTATGGCCCCATATTTACCCGTTTGATAAACCGCTATCCGGGCCTGACTTTCTCGTATGATCTGCTCGACGGCGGATCGTTCCAGCTAAAAAAAGCTGAAGAAAAAATAAAGGTGCTGCTTGCCGACAAGCAAAATGATTCGGTAGTACGCTATATGCACCAGGATGCCACACAGCTTGATCTGCCGGCTGAATATTATGACCTGGTGATCTGCAAAATGTTTTTTCATGAGATCCCCAAAAAATATAAAAAGGAACTGATAAAAAGCTTAAGCGCCATTTTAAAGCCCGGTGGCCGCATGGTGATATGGAACCCCGACCTGGACGAGAACGATTACCAGTTTTATACCAGCGTAATAAAAAAGAAGGATGAGCTTGCGGGCTTTGAATCGCTGGTGCAAAACAGGCATTTTTTGCTCAATAATGATTTTCATCAACTGGTGGATGAGGCCGGGTTTATCGATTTTAAAAAACTGCTCACATTTGATTACCACCTGAGTACCAAAAATCGTTTGGATGAGGAATTTTCGGGCGACAGGCTTAAGCTGGATACCTGGAACGAGTATATTTTGCAAATAGCCGAAAATTTAGACAATGACACCCGTGAACGGCTCAACATAACCGTTTCGGGCGATGATATATATATCAATTTTAAAAGGGGCGTATTTTCGGTACAAAAGCCGGTCAGTAATCTATAAACGGATAAATTTTAATGACGTTAGATACCATATACTCAAAAGTATTCAACCTTAAAAAGGGCGAAGAAAAGACGGTTTTCCTGCTTACAGGGTACTCGTTTTTTATGGGTTTGGCTTACGCTTATTTTTACACCACCTCGGTTACCTTATTCCTGTCAAAATTTGATATAAAAATGCTGCCTTACGCTTACATGGCGCAGGGCTTGGTCAGCTACCTGGTGTGGCTGTCGTACAAAAGGCTCGAAAAATATGTCATCTTCTCAAAGATGTTTGTTATCAGCGGTATTTTCCTGCTTATAAGTGTCATACTGCTGACATCGGGTTACCTGCTTACCGAAAACAAATGGTATGCTTTTATGCTTATTGTGTGGTACAATATTTTCCTGTTGTTAAACGGTATAAGCTTTTGGGGTATCGCAACAAAAATATTCGATCTGCGGCAGGCTAAGCGTTTGTTCGGTTTGATAGGCTCGGGCGAGGTATTTGCCAGGGTGATCAGCTTTTTATCGGTTCCCCTGCTGTTAACCGTATTTAAAACCGACCAGCTTTTATATTTTTCCATTTTAGGCTTGATCGCGGCGCTTATACTTACGCCTATTATCATTAATAACCTAAGCGGCCGTATCAACATCCAAAAAACGGCAGAAGTGGTTGAGGTGGTAAAGGTTAAATCCTCAAATAAAGGACTTGGCAGGTTGATGGAAAACAAATATTTTGGGTTGATCTTTATCCTTGCTTTATTTCCGTTATTCGCTACTTTTTATATCGATTTCATGTTCCTGGGGCAAATAAAGCTGCAGTACACCAACGCCAAGGTGATCAGCAGTTTTCTGAGCATTTTTATGGGAACCATGTCGGTAGCCGAGTTTATTTTACGAACATTTGTTTCGGGCAGGCTGCTTACTAAGTATGGCATTTTGTTCGGCATATTGGTGCTGCCCCTTACCTTAGCGCTTTCAACATCGCTTGCCGCCGTTTACGGTAGTTTTTATGGTGCAATGGGTTTGTTCTTCTCATTCATCATTTTAAGCAGGTTGTTTATCAGGATGGTACGGACGCTGTTTTTTGACCCATCCTTCCAGATCCTATACCAACCCATTGCCATCGAAGACCGCTTGGTACTGCAAAGCAAGGTTGAAGGTGTTTCCAAATCAATCGGGTTTATTTTAGCAGGCGCATTGCTGTTGCTTTTGGCCCATGCCAAATTTTTAAACATTGTACACTATAACTACATATTTTTAGCTGTATTAGCTGTATGGATCTGGATTTCGGTTAAGCTTTACCACGAATACAGGGGCTCCTTAAAATCTGTACTGGCCAATCTGATAAGCTCAAAATCTGACAGGGCGGGAGAGTTAGCCTTTGCTTCTTTTTCAGGCTTTATGGCATCATCAGGGGCTTATAAAACCAATATCGCGCTAAACCTTACCGAGCGCACACACCCATCCTTATCGGGTTTGCTGATGCTACGCCTGCTACCAAAGGCAGCGCCAGACATACAAACTGATATACTAAGCAGGATCGCTTATAAAAGAATATCACCAGCGGTAAGGGTTATTGATTTTTGCCTCACTAATAACCCTGAGCAGGAATCGGCAACGCAGTTTTTACAAACCAAAGCTGTTTTGCTTGATAAACAGGGCGTTGAATTTAAAGCCATTGCAGCGTTGGCCCAATCGGCAAATGCTGCCGAAAGATTGCATGCCGTGCGTTTAATGGATTATAATGAAAACTACAACAACTACAAATTACTGATACAGCTTTTGCAGGACGATAATATACGGGTAAGAAATACCGCCCTTATCACCTGCGGAAGGCTCAGAAAAAGGGAATTGTGGCCCTATGTTATCGAAAACTTAAATAATCCGCACTCGGCTTATGCGGCCTTGATCGCTATTAAAGAAATTGGCGAGCCGATACTGAATGAGCTGGTTACATTTTTTAATAAGGATAACATCCCCAAAAACACACAGATAAAACTGATAAAGCTGTTTGCCGATATGAATGGCAGGCAGATCATCAGGTTATTAAAAAGCAAAATAAACCTGGCTGACGACAGTATCAGGAAACATATTTTTTCAACTTTGAGTTCGCTGCAATTCCAGTTTTCGCCTGCCGAGCAGCCTTTGATAAAAAATTATATCGAGGAAGATATTGATTGCCTGGCCTGGATAGTAGCCTCCATTTTGGATATTGGCAATGATGAACAGGGCAGCCTGTTAAAGAAAGGCCTTGAACTGGAACTGGCCGGAAAAAAGGATTTTGTTTTTTTACAGCTCTCGATGATGTACGATCAAAAAACCATCAATTATTTTATTGATGGTTTTGAGGATGCATCGCAGGAATCAAGGGCCTACGCCCTCGAAGTGTTGGATATGACCGTTCCGCCGCATGTTAAGGACTTATTTTTGCCCCTGCTTACCGAGTTGAATTATGATGAACTGCTGAAGGCCTATGATGCCCATTTTACACAAGAAAGGTTGCCCGTGAAAGACAGGCTTATTGATATTATTAACAAAAGCTATTCGAAAATTAATATATGGAACAAGGCCTGCGCCATGAATTTGCTTGCCACGTATGATGATACTGAAAAAGTGTTGCTGGCAAACGCTTTAAATGATAGTGCCTTGCTTAGCGAAACAGCCCTATGGGTTTTATTCAACAAAAATCCGCAAAGTGTAAATGAATTTTTAGACAGGATAAAGCCTGCTGATAACCTTAAAGTAAATGCTGTTTTAAAATACTTCCCTCAAATAAGTAAAAGCCGTTTATTGCTTTTTGATGTGATAAACAGGCTTAAACAAAACTCATTTTTTAGCGAGCTGACGGAGTTTGAGCTGGTACCGGTTGCTGAATGGGCAAAACAAGTTTTTGTAGCTGCAGGCACCCAATTTACTGTAACCGAAAACGAACTGGAAGACCTGTTTTTTGTGCTTGACGGCGGCTGTGATATCCATACAACAAATGGACTGGAATCAATGATAGCTTATGAAATGTATTGGTACATACAATCGGGTTCAAACATAAGTGAGTTGAGTTTTACAGCAAAGGCTGATACCATCATTTTACAGATAAACTCAAATACGATGTTTGAATTGCTGGCAGAGCACATCAACCTGAGCAAGAAAATTATAAATGTATTAAGTAAACAGAAGGCCTGATAAATGCTTATTATGCAAAAACTGAATATATATAATAAACTGTTTTACTGCCTTATAGTGGTATCGTTTGGCGTGGGCATTACATTATATGGCGCTCCTGCATTTGCACAAACCAATAACCAAGAGCAGGGTATACCTATTCAAAGGGATTTTTTACCTGCCGAATACAAGGCCAATCAACAAAATTTCTCGATAGCAGGCGATAAGCGTGGCCTTATTTATGTGGCAAACTTTGCGGGCGTATTGGAGTACGATGGCACCCGCTGGCGCAATATTTTAACTACCGATAGGACAAAGGTAAATACTTTAGCAGCCGACGGATCGGGGAGGATATTTGTAGGCACCCGGGGCGAGGTAGGTTATTTAAAGCCGGACTCTATTGGCGATATGAAGTTTGTTAGCCTGATGCCTTATCTGAAAAAAGATAAAATAACGGCGCCCGATGTGATTGACAGTTTTATAAGCCAGGATGGGGTTTATTTTGTTACGGCAACGCGTATAATGTTATGGAACGGCACCAGTTTTAAAGTATGGAAGATTAAAGGCGAAATACTAAGCGCATTCCTGGTTAATGGCAACGTGTATGTTAATTTAGAAGAAGGCGGCCTGCAATATTTTACAGCGGGTAAGCTGCAGCCTGTTTTGGGCGGTAACACCTTTTCGGGGCTGGTTACGGTAAACGCTATGGTTAGCACAGGTAGTAGCAGCGCTATCATAGGTTCAAACCAAGGTGTATTTGTGATGAACAGTACCGGTATAACCAAACTTAAAACCGAAGCCGATGCCTATTTTTCAGATAATATTATCTCGTGCTCAACGGCATTAAACGATGGTACTTATGCCTTTGGCACATTAAAAGGCGGGGTGGTGATCATAGCAGCCAATGGCGACCTGCGGCAGATCTTCAGCAAAAAAACAAGTGGGCTATATAATAACAGCATCAATCATTTGTACATGGATGATAATCATGGCTTATGGGTGGCCATGCAAAGCGGTATCACGCGTATCGAGATGCCATCATTCCTGATGTTTTACAACAACCTTAAAAACGTTTACGGCGATATCAGCAGCGTAACCCGTTTTCAAAACACTATTTATATAACTACAGATCAGGGCCTGTTTTTTTATGATAAGGAGCAATTGCAGTTTAAACCTGTGCCATCATTGCAAATAGCCGCTTTCCACATGATCGTGTTTGGCAATAAACTGCTGGTGGCTACGGCCCTGGGTGTTTATGCATACGATGGCAACGCAGCTAAAAAACTGTCAGATGGTTACACCCTGTTCCTTTATCCAGATGGCCCGACAATTTATGCGGGCAGGTTAGATGGTGTATCGGTATTGCAAAATGCAAATGGGCAGCTTACATATAAGGGCAAGCTTAGTGGGGTAAATGAAGAAATAAGAGGGATAGCCACTGATAATGATCATAACCTGTGGCTACAGGAGCCATCAAAAGGATTGGTGAAATATAATTTGCAAACCAAGCAGCCGGTTCTATATGGCAAAAGCCGTGGCCTGCCATTTAACTCGGGTAACTTTCTTAACCCAACATCCATGGGTATTTTGGTAGGTACGCTTAAAGGTGTTTTTCAATATAACAGCAAGACCGATGAGTTTGAAAAAGCAAACCTGTTCCGCGGCGATTCAACGGTTAACAACAACTGGGTAAATAAAGTAGTTGAGGACAAAAATGGCAACATCTGGACAACTGCCGGCGATGGTGCCAGCATCAGCCTGTTCAAAAAAACAAAAGGGAATAAATATAAATCAGATAACGCTGCTTTATTACCTATACAGGATCAGCAGATCTTTTGCATATTCCCGGATAATGTGAGCGGCAACGTTTGGTTAGGCAGTACTGATAACCTGGTAACCTATAACACCAAAATAGCTATCGATTTTACAAAAACTAAACCAACGCTCATCAGGTCGGTTATTTTAAATAGCGATAGTACGCTGTTTAACGGCACCTATTTTAATCAAAATGGCATAGCCGGTTTTGTTCAGAACGATTTTTTAAAACCTACATTATCATACAATCAAAACAACCTTAGCTTTACTTACAGCGCGCCATTATCCGTTGAGCGGAACGATACCAAATTCCAGTATTTTTTGCAGGGTTTTGATGCGGACAGCTCGCAATGGGTAAGCGAAAGGCAAAAAGAATATTCCAACTTGCCGCCCGGCGATTATGTTTTTCATGTAAGGTCGAAAAATATATTTGGTGTGGTAAGCCCCGAGGCTTCATACGCCTTCAGTATCAACACGCCTTATTATCAAACCGTATGGGCTTTTATCATTTATTCCTTTGCTTTTGCGGGGATAGTAATGGCATTTGTAAGGATCCGTTCGCTACAGTTAATAAAGCAAACAAAGTTACTGGAAGAACTGATCAATGAGCGCACCGAAGAAGTAGTACAACAGAAAGAGGAAATTGAAAGCCAGTCGGTTGAACTGGCCAATAAAAATGATGAACTGGAGAAGATCAACCTGATTGTAAAATCCATCAATGCCGAAATTAATTTCAATAGCCTGATGCAATCCATCCTTGAAAAAACAAGGGTAATAAAAGGTGCTGAAAAGGCGGCTATGCTGGTGCTTGACGAGGCTACCCAGCACTTCCGCTTTAAAGCAAGCTTTGGGTACGACACCGTAGTCCTGGATGCGATAGAGTTAACCCCCGAAGAAGCTGAAACACGTTACCTGTCATTCGCCGAGGAAATATATGAGGATATATTCTTTGTTAAATCGGTTAAAAGCATTCATAAGGATGATCTGTTCAGCCAGGTAAATAAAGCCAAATCGGTATTGATGATGCTTATCAAGTTGCATAATAAAACCCAGGCATTTTTAATATTGGAGAACTGGCAAAAGCAAAATGCATTTGTTGAACGCGATTTTAGCTTATTAAAAAACCTGAAAGAACACTTTATAGCGGCCTTTATTAAAACCACCTTGCTGGAAGAAGTGCAGAACGCTTTAACCAATTTAAAAGATACCCAGGATCAGCTGATAAGGCAGGAGAAACTGGCATCAATAGGGCAGTTAACCAAGGGTATTGTTGATAGGATACTCAACCCGCTCAATTACATTAATAATTTTTCACTGCTATCGCAAAACCTGATAAAGGAATCGGAAGAGCTGGTTGAAAAGCCTGAAATTACTGCCGATGATAAGGACGAGGTGCTGGATATATTAGGCACCGTTAAATCAAACCTGCAAAAAGTAAATGAGCACGGCTCAAGCGCGTCGCGGATAGTGAAGGGGATGGAAAAGATATTAAGGGAGAAATCAAACGATTATATTGAAACTGATCTGAATAAGTTAATATCTACCAACCTGGAATCTGCAGTTGGGGAAATGCACAAGGAATATCCGGATGCGAAAATTGAGATAGTAACAGACTTTGACCCGAAAAACGAGAAATTGAAAATACTGCCTTATGAAATGAGCACCGCGTTATTGAATTTGCTGAATAACGCGTTTTATGCGGTGATAGAAAAATCAAAGCTTAGCGCCGGCTTTAAGCCAGAGGTTAGGATCTCCACCAAATTTGCTGAAAGCTCATTCGAGATAAAGATACGCGATAATGGCAAGGGTATACTGGCTGTGGAATTGAAACAGCTTTTCTCGCCATTTTTCACTACCAAACCTACTGCAAAAGGTACCGGTTTGGGTTTATACCTAAGTCAGGATATAGTAAAGGAGCATAAAGGAGATATAACAGTAGATACAAAAGAAGGGGAATACACGGAGTTTACCATATCAATACCTAAAAAAGTTTAAGCCTTAATTAATGTTAAATCACGAAAATTATGGATGATATAAACAATTCAAATAAAAGCTTCGATGGCACTGCGCCTGAAAGTTTAGAAGATTTTCGCAGGGAGGTTGACCGCCTCAGGGTGATATTGATTGAGCAGGAAAAACTGGCCAATATCGGTGTGATGACTGCCGGCATTCTGCATGAGATAAGAAATCCGTTAAATTTCGTTATTAACTTCTCTAAGATAAGTATAGGGCTGATCAGTGAACTTAATGAGCTTTCTGAGAAAATTAAAAGTACTATTGATGGCGCCGCGAAGGACGAACTGGATGACATAAGCGATACCCTACAAACCAATCTCGAGAAAATAAGCGATAACGGGCAAAGGGCCATGCGTATCATGACCAATATGCTGGCACAATCGCGCACGGATAACCCCGTAACCTTTGTGAAAACAGATATAAACCAAATGGTTGATGAGTTTGCAAAACTGGCCTATCAGGGCGCAAGAGGGCAGGACAGCACTTTCAACGTATCGCTAAAAACAGCCTATGATGCAGGCATTGGCCATGTAAATGTTGACGCGCACGACCTGAGCCGGGTAATACTGAACATTGTAAATAACGCCTGTTACGCGGTGCATGATAAGAAGAAGAAATTGCAGGATGCATCGTATGCACCCCAAATATCGATCACCACTAAAAAAGCGGATAACGACTTTGTTATTTACATAAGGGATAACGGGCCGGGTATGCCGCCCGAAGTGATAACGAAGATATTTGACGCGTTTTTTACCACCAAGCCCAGCGGTGAAGGCACCGGTTTAGGCCTATCAATGAGCTACGATATTATTACCCGCGTACATCAGGGCAAGCTTGAAGTAACGGCTGAACCGGGCTCATATACCGAGTTTGTAATAACAATACCTATTAAATAGATCAATAAAATAAAACCCAAATAAAATACGATCATGATTAAAATACTTTGTGTGGACGATGAATCAGATATGGAGATGCTGATCACTCAAACTTTCCGTAAGCAAATAAGGGCTAAAGAGTATGAATTTGTTTTTGCAAATCATGGATTAGATGCGCTTGGCAAACTGGCTGAAAATACCGAAATAAGATTAGTGCTTTCGGATATTAATATGCCCGAGATGGATGGCCTAACTTTTCTTTCCAAACTGAAGGAAAATAAAATGTCTGACCTGAAAACCATTATGGTATCGGCTTATGGCGATATGGATAACATCCGCACCGCCATGAACAGGGGCGCATTTGATTTTATTACAAAACCTATAAACCTGGAAGATCTGGATGTAACCATCAAAAAAACCCTTGAGGAAATTGAAATTTTACAAACTTTTCAAAAGGATCGCGATAAATTAACCTCCATACAAAAGGATCTGGCAATTGCTTATGATATACAGCAGTCCATGCTTCCTAAAAAAGACAACCCATATCCAACACGGCATGAGTTTGAATTGCACGGTTTATTGCAGCCCGCCAAATCAGTAGGCGGCGATCTGTATGATTATGCGCTGATATCGGAAAATCGTTTGTTCTTTTTAATTGGCGATGTTTCAGACAAAGGCATACCTGCGGCACTATTTATGGCCATAACCCGTACCTTGTTTAAAACACACTTCACCGGTTTCCCCAATGCTGATATTACGGAGCAAATTGCCCGCATCAACAACATTTTATCGAGGGATAACCCTTCGTTAATGTTTGTAACCGCCTTTGCTGGTATACTCGACCTTACAACCGGTATTGTTGAATATGTTGATTGCGGTCACGAGCAGCCTTTGATACTGAGGGCAGCAACAGGCGAGGTTGACGTATTGAAAAAGAAGGATGGCGGTTTGCCGCTATGCCTGATGGAAGATTTCCCGTATTTCTCGCAAACATTCCAATTAAACCCCGGCGATACATTTATATTATATACCGATGGGGTGGAGGATGCGCAGGATATGGATGCCAAACGGATCACCATTGCCCCGAGTATCGAACTGATAAAAGGCATGAAGGGCGAAACTCCGGCAAAAATAAATATAACCATATTAGATCATTTAAACGAGTATATAGGCAAAGCCAACCAGTTTGATGATATAACACTGCTTACCTTAAAATACAACGGCCCGGCAGGCGCTTAAAGCTCTCTGAATGCAATTGTATAATAGGCAGGTATAATGTTTGTTAATACAAAAACCTATGTTAAAGCAAGTATTACGCAAACCCGATTACTTATTTGAAGTAAGTTGGGAAGTTTGTAATAAAGTGGGCGGTATTTATACTGTTTTAGCTACTAAAGCACACTATATTAAAACCGATTTTAAGGATAATTACATCCTGATCGGCCCTGATTTTTGGAAGGATAAAGAAAACAGGGAGTTTATTGAGGATACGGAACTTTTTAAAACCTGGAAGCATTATGCCGCCGCCGAAGGTTTAAAAGTACGCACCGGCAGGTGGAATATAGCAGGTAATCCTGCCGTTATTTTGGTTGATTTTGGCGGCGCTTACTATCACCAGAACGAAATATTTCAAAACCTGTGGGATAATTTCCAGGTTGATTCCATCACGGGTCAGTTTGATTATATTGAACCCGCCCTGTTCGGTTTTTACTGCGGTATTGTTATTGAAAGTTTTTGCAAATATTATGTAAAAAACAAGCAAACAGTAATAGCCCATTTTCATGAATGGATGACCGGTGCCGGGATATTTCACCTGAAACAAAAGGCACCGCATATAGCTACCGTTTTTACTACCCATGCAACTGTATTAGGGCGTTGTGTAGCAGGTGGCGGATGGCCTTTTTACAGTAGGTTCTATCAGCATGAGCCCGAATACGCGGCCTGGTACTTTAATGTGGCAGCCAAGCACACGCTGGAGAAGGCCTGCGCGCACCATGCCGATTGCTTTACCACGGTAAGCGACATCACCGCTAAGGAATGCCGCCATTTTTTGTATAAAGACCCGCATTTGATAACCAATAATGGGATGGATTCGGGCAAAGTGCCTAAACGGCCAAAGTTTCAGCAAAAAAGAGAAGCCGCGCGTAAAATTATGCTGGAGGTAGCCAGCGCGCTGTGTGATGAGACAATTGCCCCAGAATCGTTGTTTGTATTGATAACCGGCAGGTATGAGTTCAAAAATAAAGGGATTGATGTTTTTATAGATGCATTGGGCTGCTTAAATGATTGCAGCGATCTGAATAAAAATATCGTTGCTTTTATATGCGTCCCGGCCAATCACAGCGGGCCGCGTAAGGAACTACAGGAGGTTTTAGCCGGTGGCGAAGGTTATCATCAAGCGGCAGGTGTGTTAACCCATGGTTTATGGGAAGAAAGCGACGACCTGATCATTAACAATCTTAATAAACGCGGCTTAAACAATAATCCATCAAATAAAGTAAAGGTGGTATATGTGCCCACTTTTTTAAACGGGCACGATGGCGTATTTAACCTCAACTATTATGATATGCTCATAGGGTTTGACCTTACCGTGTTCCCATCCTATTACGAGCCTTGGGGCTATACGCCTTTAGAGAGCCTGTCGTACCAGGTGCCGTCAATAACCACTTCCATTTCGGGTTTAGGCTTAGCCGTAAAAAACTTACCCTATAACGAGCAAAACGGCATAAGCATCATCGACAGGAATGATTATAACGAAGAGGAGATAACAAACACCATAAAACTGGTAATCGACGAATATGTTAACAAAACCAACGCTGAAATTAAGGATGTACGAAATAAAGCCAAAAAATTAAGCCGTTTCTTTTTATGGGAAAGCCAGTTGCACCATTATAAGGAAGCCTACCATATCGCTTTAAAATCAAAAATAGCCCGGGGTTAGAAAGCTGATTTTATCGGTTTATTCATAAGATCATAGCGCATTTGGCACTTTAAATCTGTTGGGTTTATTTATACAGATTTCAAATTCATTTCAATGCTATTTATTTTATGATGATTTGACAAACATTTTTAACTTTGTACCTCAATACTACTAAAACAGCGTAATGAAAAAAGCAGGCATATCTATAATGGTAATAGCAGCAATTGCTATGATCGTGTTCGGCATCGTATATTATCACGGAACTACCAATAACGTAGTTGACTCTGATGGTTTTTGGGCTTATATGTATGGCGCTAATTCAGTTCCATGGCTTGTATATAGTGGCGGGGTGGTTTTTTTAATGGGTATGCTGATGTACATCTCTTCCTGGGAGCAAAAAAGCCAGAGGATCAGGTAATTTCTACCACCAGGCAATAACCAATTGCTTTAATTTGTATTTACTATGAAGAATAGTGTAATTAAGATATGCTTATTTATCCTGTTCTGCTTTGTTTTTGTTGATGCTAAGGCACAGTATAAAGATACGCTCGACATTCCCGGCACCAAGGTTTACCGTGAGATCCCTTACCTCAAGAACGGCTTAAAACAACAAAACCTCGATCTGTATATCCCCGATGGCGTAAAACAGCCCATGCCATTAATTATCTGGATTCATGGCGGTGGCTGGGACGGTGGGTATAAAGGCTGGATAGAAATTCCATACCTGGCCAAATTAGGCTACGCTATTGCCAGTGTTGAATACCGCTTCTCGAGCGTGGCACCTTTCCCCGCACAAATACTGGATTGCAACGAAGCCGTGTATTACCTGTGGAAAAACGCTGCACAATACGGGCTCGATACTTCGAGATTTGTTGTTGGCGGTGGCTCGGCAGGCGGGCACCTGGCAGCACTGATAGGAACAAGCACAAATAACCATGTGACTGAGTTTTATAATGATATAAAAAAAGAGAACAAAGTACGCATACGCGCGGTGCTTGATTATTACGGCCCCAGCGATTTAAACGTAGTGCATGGCAGGGCAGCCTATCTTGATTATGACGGCGATAACTCTTTCCTTAACAAGTTCCTCGGTGCACATGCCCTTGACCGCCCCGATCTGGCCGCCATTGCCAGCCCGGTAACCTATATTGATAAAAACGACCCGCCCATACTCATCATTCATGGCGATATTGATGGCTTTGTACCTTTTTGGGAGAGTCAATTGTTTTATAGCCGCCTTAAATTGGCCGGTGTAAATGCCAAGTTGATAAAGATCGTAGGCGCAAATCATGCAGGCCCGCAGTTTCAGGCACCCGACATACAACAACAAGTAATAAGTTTTTTAAATGATGTGCTGAAATAAACAGAACCTTACCTGTTTTTAATTGTTAGGAATAGTATATTTATTTTTTAAATACCCGTTTTTTAATTGTTTTATAAATAAGAAGGCAACTGGTAAATGAAATATTACGTACTTACCATAAAATTATGCCTTCTATAACAGCAGTTTCAAAAATCGAGCTACCCCATAAAATATCCCAGCAGGAAGTAAAAGAACAGGCGCAGATCATGTTCTCAAAAAACTTTCCGCAAACCAACAGGCTCATCTTCGCCTTTGACAATACGGAAATTAAAACCCGTAATTTTTGCAAACCACTGTCTTTTTATACCAGCACCACTACTTTTGAGCAGCGCAACCTGGAATATATAAATACCGCGTTGGAATACTCGGTACAAGCCGTTGAGGATGTTGTGAAAAAATCAGGCATCAGCAAGGATGATATCACCGATATAATATTTGTATCAACCAGCGGACTGGCTACACCCAGTATGGACGCTTTGATCATCAATAAAATGAGGCTTAATTCGCATGTGCGGCGTTCGCCTTTATGGGGTTTGGGTTGCGGTGGTGGAGTATCGGGCATGGCTAAGGCAAATGCCATGGCAATGGCCGACCCTGATGCAGTAGTATTATTAGTAGCGGTTGAGCTATGCTCGCTAACGCTGATAAAAAATGATTATAGCAAGAGTAATTTCATAGGCTCAAGTCTTTTTTCTGATGGTATCGCAGCCTGTATCATCAAAGGCGATAACCATGGCATCAACCAAAAAGTTACCTATTTTGATGCTAGCAGCAAATTGTATTACGATTCATTGGAAGTAATGGGTTGGGAGTTTCAGGATACAGGCTTTAAGGTGCTTTTTTCGAAGGATATCCCTACCTTTATTAATGAACATGTGCTGGAGGATATCACTGAGTTTTTAGCGAAACATAAATTGCAGCTAAGCGATATTAAAAATTTTATCTTCCACCCCGGCGGAAAAAAAGTATTGGATGCTTATACCGATGCCCTGGCGGTAGGCGATGATTTTTTGAAAAAGACCCGCGAGGTGATGAACGATAACGGCAATATGTCGAGCGTTACAGTACTATATGTGCTGGAGAAATTTTTAAGCGAAGGCTTTAACGACGGCTACGGCCTGATGATGGCTATGGGCCCCGGTTTTTCGAGCGAAATGGTATTGTTAAAAATGAAGAACGATTAAAAAGTATAAGGCTGGTGCGGTTCCCCTCTTGAGAGGGGGTGGAGGGGTGTGTTATTTCGCAATGCATATAAATAACACACCCTGCCAATACACGTTGCCATCGCGCCCCCTCTCAAGAGGGGAATTTTTAAGGCATAATTTAAAGTAAATGTATTTCATCATCTTCCTGTTATTCCTCATCACCCAGCGTCTTTCAGAGCTATATGTAGCATCGCGCAACGAAAAATGGTTGCGCTCGCAAGGGGCCGTTGAATACGGTAAGGAGCATTACCCTTATATCGTAACCATGCATACCATGTTTATTGTATCCATGATCGTGGAGTATTTATTAAGCGCCAGTTCGCCGCTGAATTATGTTTTCCTGATGTTGTTTATTTTGCTGCTGGTATTTAAATACTGGGCGCTCTCATCATTAGGCAAGTACTGGAATACCAAAATATTCCGCGTACCCGGCAGCGGCCCGGTTAAAAAAGGCCCGTATAAAATATTCAAGCATCCCAACTATTTTATTGTGATATGCGAGATAGCCATTATCCCGCTGGTGTTTAATTTGTACTACACCGCCATAATTTTTACAGTGTTAAACGCGGTAATGCTGACGGTGAGGATAAAGGTAGAGAATAAGGTTTGGGCCAAGTAGGGGCGTGGGCTTGAATCGTTTTTACGCAGTCGCCTGGCTCTTGCCGGGTGACGTATATTTAGCGGCATCTTGCCGCCACAGGCCAGAGGCCTGGTGATTGCAATAGGGAAGCGATAATTCCAGACTTAGTTTTTAAAACTAAGCCTGGAATAGTAATATTATTTCAAAGCGCTTTTATAAAATACTTCGGCATCGGCTTTTAGTTTTTCGTCAGTTTCCTTACTTACATAAACCATGTGGCCGGCTTTGTAGTAGTTAACTATTATGTTGCCGCGCAGGTCGGGGCGCAAGCCCATGTGGCTTATTACATATTCGGCATTGAAAACCGGGGTAGCAAGGTCATAATAACCGCAAACCATGTTCACTTTCAGGTGCGGGTTTTGGGTCATCGCGCTGCGCAGGGTTTCTGATACATCCAAATAAGCGTTCTCGGTGTTTTTATAGCTCCATGGCCATACGCTGGTTACGGCTTCGTAAGGGATATCATTGCGATAATTTAAATCCTTACGCACGTAGGCGTTAAACACACCAACAAACAACCCGTTAAGGTTGGCATCGCTGGGGTCGTACGACGGATATTCGCCCGCATCATCAATATCCTCGCCACTAAAACGGCTGTCATAACGGCCAACAATTTTACCTTCATCCCGCAAAACTTCTTTAAAAAAGCGGAAGTCGGTTATGCGCTCATTGGCGCGCCTTATATAATCTTTAGGTATGCCGGTAAAGTAATTTAACGAGTCGACAACACGGCTGGTCAGCTCGGCAGGGGCCTGGTCGCCAAGGCTTAAAAAAGTGGAGTAAGTGCCGTTAGCAAAAACTTCAGCTTTTTTAGTAAGATCGGCAGGGCTTAAACTTTCCAGTTCAGGGCTTAATTTGTGGTAGTACGATGCGGTATTGGCGTAAGTAGGCAGGAAATAGATATAGGGCATATCATTGCCATTTTTAAAATCTATCAGTTGGAAATTCAATACCGATGATATAAGTGTAATGCCATTCAGGTAGATATTATAACGATCTTCCAGATAGCCTGATAAACCAGCCGCGCGGGTAGTGCCATAGCTTTCGCCTGCTATAAATTTAGGGCTTGCCCAACGTTCGTTTTTGGTGATATACAAACGTATAAAATCACCTACCGACGTCAAATCCTCGTTATAGCCATGAAACTGGTTTACGTCAACACCCTTATAGGCGCGGCTATAGCCGGTTGAAATAGGGTCGATAAATACAAGATCAGTAAAGCCAAGCCAGGTATTCGAGTTGTCGCCATATTCATAAGGTGCTCCGGGGGCATCGCCTTTATCGTCGGCAAATTTTACACGCACTGGTGATATAGCACCCATGTGCAGCCAGATAGATGCCGAACCCGGGCCGCCGTTAAATACAAAGGTAACCGGGCGTTTTTCCTTACTTTGGGGGGCATTGGTAGCGGTGTAGGCTACGTAAAATATTTTCGCGATGAGTTTTTCGTCCTTATCGCGCATGGGCATGTAGCCGGTAGTTGCTTTGTAGGATACGGTTTTGCCATCAACAGTAACATCGTGATAGGTAACTACGGGCTTGTCGGGTACGGTGTCCCTTTTCTCGATGGTGGAGTCTTTTACGGTTATAGATACGCTGCGCTTTGATTGCGCAAATAACGACGAGCTAACCGCGGCTAAGATTAGCGTTGAGTAAATAAATTTCATAATGAGGTGGGTTATTTTTTGTAGTGATTAGAGATCGGTGGCTAGTGATTAGTTACAAATGCTGGTTAAAAAATTACACTTGTTAAAGTTATTAATTGTTGCTTAAACTCCAAGCGGCTAATCACTAATCTCTAATCACCAATCACTAAAAATTAAGCTACAATAGACAACGGGCTATTGATAGTTTTCTCTGAATCCTCAACGATAATGCGGATTTTTTCGTCGAGCTCTTTTACGGTTATTTCAAGCATGTTAAAGTAGCCGAAATCAATTTCTTCCAGCTTCATTAAATGCATTAAACCTAATAATGAGGCCACCGGGCGGCGTAACTCATGCGATTGTATAATGGCTATGCGGGTTAATGCCTCGTTTTGTATAGTGATCTGCCTTTCCTGCTGTTTGCGCTTAGTAATATCAGCCGAATTTAATGCTACGCCTATAACTTCACCTTCCTTGTTTTTTATGGGCATGAACTTTATTTCGCGCCAGGTTTCAAATTCGGTTCCGGCCCTTATCAATAATTCATGTTTTATCACTTTCCCCTTAAAGGCTATTTCAAGATATTTTGCAAAATGGTGTTTGATTTTCGGATCTACATAATTCAATATCCGCTCACCAATGGTAATGTGGTGCTGGTATATGTTGTGAATATAGTCTGATGCCGGTTTATTAAAAGCAATAACTTCCAAATCATGCCCAACTAATATGTGCAGATCTGAAGAACTGTCAAAAACCGCCCTGAGCTTTATTTCCGATTCTTCAAGTACTTTTTTATGCTGCTTATGCTCTTCATTTTGAATAGCTAATACCTCAAGGCTCCAGTTCAGCTCCATTAAATTTATTACCTGCCTTGAAAGCACCTTTAAAGTATTTTGCTGATGCTCATCAAGGCCCCTGGAATGAAAATCAACCACACATAACGAGCCAACACTATAACCATCTTTAGTAACTAAAGGTGCCCCGGCATAAAAGCGCACGTTTGGGTCGCCTGTAACCAGTGGGTTAGTATTATAACGCTCATCCTCACTCAGATCTTGAACCACTAATACCTCATCCTGTTGAATGGTGTAATTACAAAAAGACATTTCCCTGGGGGTATCGGTAACATCGGTGCCTTTGGCGGCTTTAAACCATTGGGTGTCTTTATCAAGCAAGGTAATTATGGCAACCGGTGTATTGCAAATTTGTGCGGCAAGGCTTACAATATCATTTAAATCAGTCATTATGGCCGTGTCAAGTTGTTTAAACTTGCTTACAGCTTCGAGGCGGTGGTGTTCCCTGTCCATTTATGTGTGATGTCGGTCGCTAAAAGTATTTTAATTTATCTTCAATTTTCCCCGCTATAGATAAACTATATTTATCTACGTTATCTTTTAATGTATGGTTTTGCGATTTATACGTACATATCTACATAAAATGTTTATTATTTAATAATAAAATTAAGAATTTATTAAAAAATAATCGAAAAAGTAAATGTTGAGATATTTATCCAAAATAATATACTTAAGTAACCATATCATCAATAGCAAGCATTTTTTATATATTTGAATGCTAAACCCTTTACTAACAACGGCTTTTATATAAAGTTTGACTACAAATTTTAATCGAAATGCACGAGGACGAACCGCTTCCGCTGGCCCGTATGGCTACTATTAATAAACCGTCTTTCTGGATATTTATGATCGTGTGCCTTGCACTTTATATTTGCAATAAAATGCTTGTGCCCGACACATTGGCCGCCCCGGTTTTTGATCTGAATGAGATCGCAATAATAGGCGTTGCCTTTGCCGGGTTGTTTCTAAACCTGGTAACTGCGGCCACAAATGATAAACGATTAAATGAGATCCTCACCATAACCTGCTATGTTTTTGAAGCCGTGAGCGTAGTGGTATTGGCCTTTATGGTATTGATCGCTTAAATGCCTGATCTAATCTGAATAAATAACCTGCGCCTTATCCCGTAAATTATAACCTGACGACATCACCTCGGCATAAGCCCCTGCTGTACGTATAGCGATCAGGTCGCCCCGGAATGATTCGGGCAGGTCAACATCCTTGCGAAAACAATCGGTGCTTTCGCATATAGGGCCTACTACGTCATATTTTGTAGTCTGGTTCGTGGTTCGGGTTGCGGGCCTCGTGTCTTTAGTTTCCACCCGACCCTCGTCACCGGCCACACGACTCAAATTCTCTATCACATGATAAGCCTGGTACAGCATCGGACGGATAAGCTCTGTCATGCCTGCATCCAGCACGAGGAAATTCTTTTTCAAGCCATTTTTAACATACAGCACCCGTGAAATAAGTGAGGCGCTTTGGGCAACCAGCGCGCGGCCCAGCTCAAAATGTACTTCCTGCCCGGGTTTAATGTTCAGAAAATCCTTAAAAACCTTAAAATAGCTTTCAAAATCGCTAAAGCCATTGGTATCGGGGTGGTAATAGTCAACGCCCAAACCGCCCCCGGTATTGAGTATTTTTACAGGAAAGCCATGATCTTCAAACCAATCCTGCATTTCATTAATACGGGTACACAGGCTTTTGTAAACCTCCATATCGGTTATTTGCGAGCCGATATGAAAATGGATGCCCAAAAATTGCAGGTTAGGGCATTTGCGTAGGGCATCGGCCACATCGGGCAGTTGCCAAATATTAATGCCGAATTTATTTTCGTCGAGCCCGGTAGTGATAAAATGATGGGTATGCGCGTCAACATTCGGGTTGATGCGTATGGCGATATTGGCTTTTTTATTTTTTACTTGCGCGAGGTCGTTAATAATGAACAGTTCCTGTACCGACTCCACATTAAAACAAAAAATATCCGCATCCAGCGCAAGGTTTATTTCTTTGTCTGACTTGCCTACACCTGCAAAAACAACTTTATCCTTGCCAAAATTATGCGCGATAGCGGCCTTTACCTCGTTGCCGCTCACGCAGTCGGCCCCAATACCGAAAGACTGTATCATATCCAGCACCTTCGGGTTAAAATTAGCCTTCATAGCATAATGCACATGAAAGCCATACTTGGCCGAAGCAGTGGTACAGGCCTCCAAAGTTTGCCTTAAAACACCCATATCGTAGTAGTAAAAGGGTGTTTCTAAAGCTTGAAATTTATCTATAGTTTTTGTGTTGAACATAAAGCCCCCTCTAAATCTCCCCCGGTAGGGGAGACTTTATTAAAATTTTGTTAATCCCCCTGATTTTTTAAAGTCCTCCCTACCGGGGAGGATTTAGGAGGGGCTGACCGGTATTCAAAACAACCTGTTATGCAAACTCCTTAATACCTCGATCTTATCTTCATTTTTTATCAGTAACGACATGTTATGATCGCTGCCGCCATACGATATCATCCTGAGCGGGATATGCTTTACTGCTTCAAGCACCCGGGCAGCATAACCATGCTTTTCGGCGCCGAAATCACCTACCACGCAAATGATCGTATGGTTCTCATCCAGGTCAACCGTTCCAAAAGCGCTAAGCTCTTTGGTTATCTCATGTAAATGGCTTGTGTCATCAATGGTTAAAGATACGGCCACTTCTGATGTGGTTATCATATCAATTGATGTTTTGTACCGCTCAAAAACCTCAAACAACTTGCGCAAAAAGCCATGTGCCAGCAACATCCGGCTCGATTGTACCTTTATGGCAGTTATGCCATCCTTTGCCGCTATTGATTTAATTTTATTCTTCTCGCTGTCGTTGGTTATTAAAGTGCCTTGGGCCTGCGGATCCATTGTATTTAACAGGCGTACAGGTATTTTATACTTCTGCGCCGGGAAAACACTTTGCGGGTGCAATATCTTCGCCCCGAAATAAGCCAGCTCGGCCGCTTCATCAAACGATAATTGGGCAATGGGCTTGGTGCCTTTAACTATGCGGGGGTCGTTATTGTGCATGCCGTCAATATCAGTCCATATCTGCACTTCCTCGCTGCTGATGCCCGCGCCGATCAATGATGCGGTATAATCGCTGCCGCCGCGGCGCAGGTTATCAATCTCGCCAAAAACGTTCCGGCAAATATATCCCTGGGTAATAAACAGGTTGTTATCCGGCTGTTTATCCAGCAGGGGGATCAGTTTTTCGGTGATATATTCAACCACCGGCTCGCTGTCCTCGTCCGTTTTCATAAAATCAAGCGCCGGCAATAATACCGATGGTACGCCTATCTCTTTCAAATACACATGATAAAGCGTGGTTGACAACAGCTCGCCTTGCGCCAGTATTATTTTATCCTCAATAGTCGTAAAAAGATCATTCGACAGGTTGCTTAACAGCGAAAAGTGATAATCGATCACCTCTTTTCCCTGGGCAAGAAACTCAGGCTTGGCAAATAGTTCCTTTATGAAAATTTCGTACTTATCTTTCAGGTTTTTAATCAGTTGCGCAGCCCCGGGCTTATCGCCGGCCAGGTAAGCCTGGCCAATTTCAACTAAACTGTTTGTTGTACCGGATACTGCCGATAATACCACGATCTGCCTTTCAGACGCGTTAATAATATCCAGCAGTTTCTTCATTCTTTCAGGACTTCCTACCGATGTTCCGCCAAATTTTAAAACTTTCATTTTTTGTTTCCGTTTACCATAAATGATTGATATTCTTGTATCAATTTTAAGGCGCTAAAAATAGGATTTTTAAACACTTATAGCTACAATGAGCAAAATAAAATTTGGTACCGACGGCTGGAGGGCCATCATAGCTGACGACTTTACCGTTGAGAATGTAAAACGAGTAGCCTACGCCACAGCGTTATGGCTTAAAAATAACTTTAAAGACCCATCGGCAGTGGTAGGTTGCGACCCGCGTTTTGCAGGCCCGCTTTTTGCCGATACAACTACCGCGGTGCTGGCATCGCAGGGGGTAAAGGTGTACCGCGCCGAAAATACCTTTGTTTCTACACCCATGATATCGTTGGGAACGGTGCGTAAGCATGCTTCGGCAGGTATAATTATCACCGCCAGCCATAACCCGCCATCATACAACGGTTATAAAATAAAGGCCAGCTACGGTGGCCCGGCTACACCCGATGATATTGAAAAAGTAGAGGAACTGATCCCAGATACCTTATCGCTTGAACTGAAATCAGTTGCTGAATATCAGAAAGACGGACTGGTGGAATTCATCAACCTGGAAGATATGTATGTGGCCCATGCCGAAAATAGCTTTGATATGGATCTTATTCGTACCTGTGGCCTTAACTGGGCTTATGATGCCATGTATGGCGCAGGTATGAACGTAATGCGCCGCATACTGCCCGATATTACATTCTTACACTGCGATCATAATCCCGGTTTTGACGGGCAGGCACCTGAACCCATACAGCGCAACCTACAGGAGTTTGAGGATATCATCAAGCTATCCGAAGGTGAAATAGCCTCTGGTTTGGTTACAGATGGTGATGCTGATCGTATTGGTTTGTATGACCAGGATGGTAATTTTGTGGATTCGCACCATATATTACTGTTGCTTATTCATTATATGTATAAGGTGAAACGTGAAAAAGGCGAGGTGTATTCTACTTTCTCATGCACCAGCAAAATTCAAAAGCTTTGCGATGCTTACGGATTGAACAACACGGTTACCAAAATAGGCTTTAAATACATTTGCGACCTGATCGTAAACTCGGGCAAGCCATTTATGGTAGGCGGCGAAGAATCGGGCGGTATTGCTGTAGCGGGGCATATCCCTGAGCGCGACGGCATTTGGATAGGCCTTACCATTTGGGAATTTATGGCCAAAACAGGCCGCAGCCTTAGCGATTTGGTACAGGAAATTTATGATGTGGTTGGCAAATTTTCTGTGGAGCGTTACGACCTTAAGGTTACCGAAGAAAAGAAGCAAAACATCATCAGCAAATGTAAAAACGGCGGCTACCCGGCATTTGGCAACCTGAAAGTTGCGCGTACCGAAGATATGGATGGCTTTAAATTCTTTTTTGAGGATGAAACCTGGGTAATGATACGCCCGTCGGGCACCGAGCCAGTGCTGCGTGTTTATGCCGAAGCCCCAACATCTGCAGATTCGTTTGCGATACTGGATGTGGTAAAGGCGGCACTACTATCGTAGTGTGTGAGCAGTGATTTGTGAGTAGTGATCAGTTGAAAAATACTAATCTGTTAATATTTAGAGGCTTGCCGGTGGCAGGCCTTTTTAGTATTATTGTTTATGAAAAAGTCTTTATTCGTCGTACTGGTGATTTTATTGCAATCGTGCCTTATTAAAACCCAGTTGGTAAGTAATAAGCAAGCCGGCTATACAGGTAAGCCCAAAAAGATATTTATTATGATGGTTGGCTCTGCAGAAACCAATGATTTTTCTGAAGGCATGTTAGCAGGCATGATCCAAAAATTTAAAGAGAAAAACATTGTTTGCGATGGTTTAGTAAGTTTTGAGCTTTCGAAGGAAACCAATGAAGATTTTGCAAAAGGAATTGATAACTACAAACCCGATGCATCATTGATGATAAACCTGCAGGAAACGCGGGTGATGGGCTACGGGCCAATGGGCGGAAGATTTGATCTTACCTTAACCGACAGACGAACCAAACAGCAAGTTTGGACAGGCAGCCTGAATGTATCGGGGCATTTGGATAGTAAGGCCACCATTAATAAAACTATTGATAGTATTATTGGAAAATTAACGGAAGATGGGATTGTTGAATAAGGATAATAATATTAACTATATTAAAAACACGCCCAACCAATCACTATCCGCTAACCTCCAATCACTTAATAATTAGTGTATATGAATAATATTACCTACCTTGCGCGCTTTAATAAATAAAATAATGCAAAAAGAAGGAACAGTAAAATTTTTTAATGAAACAAAAGGATTCGGATTTATTACACCAAGCAGTGGTGGTCAGGATGTATTTGTTCATTCAACAGGCTTAATTGACGAGATCCGTGAAAATGATAAAGTGGAGTTTGAAGTGGAAAACGGCAGAAAAGGCCTTAATGCGGTAAATGTAAAAGTTATTTAATTATAATAAATAATCATCAATCGTACCAGCATCCGCCCAAAAGCGGATGCTTTTTTTTGTGCCATAATTTTTTTAACAAATTAATTTAAACACAACGTGTGCAAATATGTTACCCTTATATATTTATCTACGTAACATAAAAAGATTATGAAAGATCAAACAAAAATTATAGCCGCCCTTTTAGTGGGCGCTGCAGCGGGTGCCGCACTGGGCTTACTATTAGCACCAGAAAGTGGCGAGGGGATCAGAAACAGTGTTGCCGATTATATTAACGACCTGGTTGAATCAGCAAAGGATAAAGCGCAAACCAAAGCCAATGATATTAAGAATTACGGCTCAAGCGTAGTTAATAATGTAAAGGAAAGATATAACGAAGCTTTTCACGACGCGGCTGATTTCCCCGGAGAGATTATTGATGGCGCGAGATCAAAAGCCAGGCATGCTGCCGATAGTGCGAAAGATTATGCCGAGGATGCTGTTGACCATGCAAAAACAAAAGCAAAATCTACCGCTAATGATTGGAATAACTCCATCCAGAAATCATAAAATTAGTATTGTAGTATAGAGTATCAAGTAGTGAGTATCAAGTATAAAGTATTTTTATCTTGATACTCACTTTTATGTTTATGCAGTATCAAGTAGCGAGTATCAAGTATAAAGCATTTTTTTGCCTTGATACTTGATACTCTATACTTAAGTGCTATCATTCAGTAGTTACATATCCAACGTCATTTTTTTTGTCTTGATACTTGATACTATGTACTTGATACTAACTGCAGCTACTTGATACTCTGTGCCACCCACTTGTTATTCGCAGGGTCGGCATCCATAAATATGCCGCCATCAAGCATCACTGATTTTACAGCTTTATTGGTTTTTATATGTACCGATATCTGCTTTTGATCGTATTGCCAAACTATAGGCGTTTGGTGTATGCTTTGGGTAGTGCCATCGGCATAAGTTAATATAACATCAAACGGAACGGCAAACCCGCCAATATTTTTTATAGCTAATACATAACCTGTATTGTCCTTTGTAACATTTTGCAGGTCGAGGTCGATATAATCATAGGTAAAGAACCAGTTATTAAAAAACCAGTTAAGGTTTCTACCGGACCCCGTACTTATGGAGTTAAAGAAATCCCAGGGGATGGGGTGTTTACCATGCCAGTTATCCATGTAAACATGCAGGGCTTTTTTAAACAATTCATCGCCCAGCAGATCTTTCAGCGCCATATAACTTAATGAAGCTTTACCGTAAGCATTATGCGCGTAACCGCCGGTCAACTCGCTGGTAGGGGTTATAATAGGCAGGTCTTCGCTACTTGATGGGTCAGTTATATATGGTTTGATCCTGTCCCTTTTATATTCTTCTATCGCGTTTTGTTTGCCTACCTCTGTTTCGGCCAGCAGGTGCTCAAATGTTGTTGCCCATCCTTCGTCCATATAGCCATAACGTGTTTCATTTATGCCCATATAAAAAGGGAAATAAGTGTGCGCCATTTCATGATCCTGTAAACGCTGGGCATCAATAAGGTCAGTTTCATGGCTGTCGTTCACCATCATCGGAAATTCCATATCGGCAAAACCCTGGAAGGCCGTCATTTTTGGGAAAGGGTAGGGTACGCCCGGCCAATTGGCCGACATCCAGTTCAGGGCATGCATCCCCCATTTAACCGAGGAATGAAAATCAACCGATCCATCATCAAAAGCGGCCTGTATGCTGGCGCGGCGATGGGTGGTATGATCAACAACCGTACTGGCGGCATCCCACACGTAATGGTCGCTTATGGCGGTTACCATATCACTTATGTTATTGGCTTTCCATACCCAGGTATTCCTGTCGTTTTGCGCGGTGATGTTCTTTTTCGCCAGGTCGGCAGCGGTAACAATGTGCATAACAGAATCGCTGCTGAAGGATTTTTGCAGGCGTTTAACATATTCGGGCTGTAAAACCTGATCCGGGTTTTGCAAAGTGCCGGTTGCCCAAACAATAAAGTTTTTGGGTACGGTAACGCTTAAAGTATAATCGTTAAAATCATTATAAAACTCCTGCCTGTCATTAAATTCAAGCCTGTCCCAGCCGTTATAATCATCATAAACAGATACACGCGGATAAAAATAACCTATATAAAAAGTGGTGGGGTCTATCATGCCCTCGCGCTCGCTTTTTAACGATAATTCATAATGCCAGGTAATATTCAACTTTACCGAATCGTGCGGTAAAACAGGTGTCGATAGTGCCACGCTCTGGTTGGTACCTAAAGCCTTGTCGTTATCCCATGGTTTTTTCACACCATTAACAAAAATAGAATCAACCTGCATGCCGGGTGTTATATAATCGGGGGTCGTATTCCTGAACCTGGTGGCACCCGCCCGGTGTATGTTCAGTATCAGCTTCATGTTAAGCTGTTTCAAGGTATCGGGGCTGTTGTTAAAATAGGTGATGGTTTCCACACCTCTTACGGTACGGTCAGGCGGCAGCGAGGTTATTTTTATATCATAGCGGCCATGGTTTTCCCAGTAGTTTTTGCCGGGGCGGCCATCAGCCGACCGGGTTCCTTTATCAAAGGCATGCTGTACGTCACGGGGGATATAAAGGTTTTGCGCATTTACCTGTGTCAAAAAAAGGCAGCACAAGGCAGTCGGGATAAAATATTTGTACATTTTATATAATAATAAGTCGGTTAAAAACAGGGTAAATATAAGGTAAATGACTAAATTTATCTTCGGAATTGAGCGTAGTAATAATTGAATTAGTAACAAGTGTATTACAACAAATAAAATAGCTTGTTTTGAATCAAATATTTTTTTTACTTTGCTGTAGTTATTTTAATAGGGGTATTAAATAACTATTATAGGCCATCCGCAATATGTGGATGGCCTTTTTTGTTGCACTTTATAGTGCAGAAGGCTTAATCGGCAGTGATATACTCTTTTGATATCAGTAAAAACAGATGGTTGTTATCGATAGATTCATCAAAGCATTCGGTTAGCAGTTGAGCTGCCTGTTCCATTTTTAATATCGAAGCTATCATTTTTAACATCTCGCAAGCGGCAATATTTACATGTTCAAGCAATTGCATAAACGCAATAATGTCCATATCGGTTAAAAGGGGCATTACCTGTTCTTCATCCAAACAAAAATTATCTTTAACGATTGATTTGATGGGGTTGCAATTTTTATCAGATGGCTTTTCGCCTATCAGCTCATAAATCTCTTCCATCCTTGTTATCTGCCTTTTTATATCATCCCAAAACTCCTGCATGGCCAATTGTAAGGCCGGGAATGAGGCAATGCTAATGAGATGCTCTAAATGCTGGTCTAAATAGCACTTGCCAAAATATATCCTGTTTAAATTATGTGTAAAAACTTGTTTCAACAAATCTGTATCTAACGGTTTAGCGTTTTTAGGGGCCATGATGTGAAAAGTATTATAAAGTTTTTAGATCTGTTGGATGTGGTATAAAACAGAAAATCTTTAAATGTTACCCAAAATTAAAATTAATAATTACAAATGCGGTACTTTTATTATTATCGGTTAAGCATATATACGGTACCTTTGCCCTGTTACTATCCTTTAAAATATGAAATATAAATTAGGTGATTTTGTGCGCTTTGTTGATGAGAAGATGGAAGGCTTTGTTACCCGCATAATTGACGATCAGATGATTGGCGTTACCGGCGATGATGACTTTGAAATACCCGTACTAGCCAGCAAAGTTACCAGCGTACATGGCTATGAACCTGCCGGTGCAAAAAGTAAAACGGATAATAATGATGAGGCACAGCCTGCGGGCGAGTTTAAAACTAAAGGGGTTTATATCGGCTTGCTTACCGATGCTAAGGTTAATTCGGTAGTACACTTTTACTTTATAAATGATACTTCGTACACCCTGCTGGCTGCCCTAACTACTGATAAGCAGCAGTATTATAAAGGCGAGTACGTGGGAGTGCTCGCGCCAAGATCAACAGTGAAAGTTTATTCGGCACAACTGGCTGATCTGCAATTATGGCCAAAATTTATCATCAATATTACCTATTACACCACGCAAAATATTATGCCTGCCGAACCAATAGCTTTTAATGAAAAGTTAAAGGCTAAAGATTTCTCAACAGCCAAAAAGAAACTGCCTTTATTAGATCAGTTAGGATGGCTGATACAACTTGACGAACCCGAATTAGTGATCGACGCGCAAAAGTTAAAAGAAAGCTTTTTTCAATCATCCGAAGAAAAAACGGAGATCGAAAAACCGATAAATGAGGTGGATCTGCATATTGAAAAATTGCGCGACGACCATGCCTTTTTGAAAAGCCCCGAGATGCTGAACATCCAGCTTGCCCATTTTAATAAAACACTTGATGCCGCCATTGTACATCAACTGCCCGAAATTACATTTATACACGGCGCAGGCAATGGCACTTTACGGCATGAGTTGCATAAGCTATTAAGCCGCAACAATAAAATACAAACCTTTATGGATGCCCGCAAAGAGAAATTTGGCTATGGCGCAACAAAGGTGATCTTAAAATAAGATACTCAATTTTTAGCTGGGCTATCTATTACCTTATCAAGGTAGTCGAGGATGGCGGTATCTACATCCGCATCAAATTTGCGGGCGAAAAAATTACCCGATGAGGTTAGCCTATCCGCATCGGCTATGGTAAAAATGGTAGGGCGGTTGGCGCCTTCCATTTCAATATAACGTAAGTTGTCATTAACAAGCTTAGCCTTTAAAGCAGAGTTACACAGTATAGTTTGAAAAAAGATCTCATCAACACCCCAGGTCAGTTTAAAAAAGCGTTTAACCCGTGGCTTTTTTTTCAGGTAATTAATGGCATACTGCGCACATTCGGGTGTAATAGTTAACCATTGCGAACGCCCGTAGGGTTTAAGGTGTTCGGGGAGTTTGCGTTTGGGCAACGCGGCATTGGCAAAAGCCTGTAACTGGTATTTGCCAAATAAGTTAAAATCGCCAAAGCTATACTTTGTTACGCGTATTTTGCCGTCTTCCCATTCATTGTCAGCAATGCTAAGGTAGCGCATAAAGGTTTTATCCGCGTTAGCAAACAGAAACTTATGGATCTCTTCAATTGGCTTTAAGGGGTAGTCCTGCCCGCTCAGTAAATTAATATGGCTGTAGCTTTTGCCCGTTTGTAAAATATATTTAAACCCTTTTAAAGTAGCTTTTACAAGGCTGTAATTTCCCCATTCGGTTTTAACACGGTCATCAACAAACCATACATTGCTAATAGACTTTATAGCCTCAAAGGCACTTATATCTGCTTTCTTATCCAGTTGGATATAAATATCGGCATCGGCATGGTGCAGCCTTTTAACAATCCGCTCAAGCATTTGGGGGTTATGGTGTGCAAGTATAAGATGGGCGAGTTTCATGCGGTATGTACTTATAAAAAGGCGATATGATCAAATGTATGCAAATTATACCGCATGAAAATTATCCTGGCCGGATTTTCCAAATGATAACTACAACCTGGGCGCGTGTTTTTTAAATATCATATCAAGTACCTGCTGGGTAGTATCGGGGTAGTCGACTTTAACAGGCTTGCCGTTCTCTATCCAGTCTAAAATAGCAAGGTCATGCTTGGGTTTCAGGCTTTTTATAACAGGTACGCCCATTTGCTTTAAGGCAGCGGCGTTCAGTTGCTGCTCGTACTGGGTTTTCATGGGGATAACCATTAGTTTTTTATTCATAAACAGGGCTTCGGCAGGTGTTTCAAACCCGGCGCCGCAAAGTACCGCGGCGCTTTGCGCCATGCTTTTTATAAACTTCTCGTTATCAATGGGCTGTATAGATACGTTTTTGCTCTTGAATGTTTTTTTGTTATGCTTCGAGAAAACATCCCACTTAATGTCTTTAAACTCCGACAAGCGCTTTAGCAGCCTTTTATCGTCATAAGCAGGCAGGTAAACGGTATAGTGCCCCTTGTCCTCAACAGTTTGCTGCCTTACCTGTTGCCTTATTACCGGGGTAGATATATTGGTATCGAATTTTGAAAAATGAAAACCGTATTGCTCGGTTACAGGGGCGTAATTTTTAAGGATAAGTTTGCCCATCATATCCGTATCGGCAGGTTTGGGCGCGTTTTCGGCGAGTACTGCCGACTGGTGACTAAGGCCTATGCAGGGTTTGTTTTTTAGGTAGCAGGCCCAGGCAGATACAGGTTCAAAATCGTTTATCACCATATCATAATCCTCAACAGGCAGATCCTGGATCTCCTTAATGAATTTCCTGAACCTCGATTTCAGGAACGATGCCCAGATATCAACCCCGCCCTTTTTGCCAAACACAAAGCCAAAGCCATGCAAAACATATTTTACCTGGAAGGGGAGTGCCAGGTCGCCCTGGGTGCCGCTCACCAATACATCAACAGTGCCCATCTTTTTAAGTAAGGGAACAATATCCATCGAACGGCTTAAATGGCCGTTGCCGGTGCCTTGAATAGCATATAAGATTTTCATGATGCGCGCGGGGTTTAAAAAATAAAGAGAGCCAGGCTCTCCTCATTAATTTTTAACTGATCTTATCATTACAGTGAATAAAGAACTACTGTGTATAAAGCTCACATGAATAATATACCGCAAAGGTGGGGCTGCTATATTAACAAGCTGTTAATTATGTATTACCAAAGCGGGATAGCCTTAGCAGTATCTTAATTTTTTATCAACACTACTGGTCAATTTCCACAAATACAGGGGTTTCCGTTACTTTAATGCTTAGCACATGGGTAGGTACAGGTACTGTATTTTCTGCCATATTGTTGCCGCCGGGTTTAAAATTGCAGATGGTTGCGCTGGTGGCCTGCCCCAAATTTAATTTGCAGATGGCTGATGCGCCTTTTTCATCTGCTATCATCAGGGCGTATATGGTTTTGCTGCCCCTGCGGTAAACATCAACCAACGGATAATTGCTGATGGTGCCACGGTAACTAAAATCGCCAATTAGGTGCTTGGCCTGGTAAATATAGTCGGCAGCAGGCCTGCGCTGCTGCTTTTGGGTAGCTAACCCGCAGGATGCATATTGAATGGGGTTTTCGGTATTATCATCATACAATTCATAAAAAAATAACTTGCCAATCCCATGCCGGGTAAACAGGAACGCAGTGCGGATGATCCAGTCGGCCTGGGTTATTAAAACGGGTTTACTGCCGATGCTTATAGCCCGCTGCGGACTACCCGGGTTAATATCATAGCCTGTTTCGGTTATCCAAACCGGCAAATGGTACGCTTTGCCTAATTTTACAAAGCTATCGGCCACCTGCCCGGCTTCTGATAGCTCAGGAGCTATGCCAACGTTCCCCATATCCTTCGAACCCGGTTTATGATCGTTGGCATAAAAATGAAAGTTGATCACATCAAAACAAAGGTCAACCGAGCCATCAGGTTTATAACCCCTGTGCACTTTGCACCAGTTGATCATATCCTGCACATATTTCGGGTCATTACTGGCCAAACCTGCCATCACCACCTTCATATTCGGATCGGCGGCTTTTACACCCACACCTTTGCCTAATTTCCCCTTGTCACCATCATAATAGGCCGATAGATTGGCCGCGTACTCTTCGGCTGTTTGGTTTGCTTTATCGCCTTTCCACCACTTATCGCGCTCGTTATCACACTCGATATATTTTACAAGGCCGAGGCCGATTTTAACCACATTAATGCCATCGTTCGTCCAGCGTGGCTTGCTGTCAACACTCACCAAAGCAGGGTCGACATTTTTATTGCTGCCATACCTCGCCGCAAACTGAAAGCCGGCTTTTGCCTGTTCGGTGTATGACTCAGGGTTATTTTTATCGGCTCCAAAAGGCATAGGTACATTTTCGCCATCGCGCAAGCGGAGTGGGTAAGTTTCCTGCAGCCAGTCGGGGCAGCCCTTAATGCAAACTAAAACATCAATACCCTCTTGCTTGCAGCGTTGGTATATCACATCCAGGTTCCAGCCGCCGTTGTTGGTGGGGTTAAAGGTATAGCTGCCGCGTTTGGGCTCGATCTTTTGCCAGTCGAGATAATGCCTGAAACCCCCGAATGCTTTGATCACCTCCATTTTAGGCTCATAAATTTTGCTTACATCATTAGGGTTTTTAGGATCCTGCAAAAAATCCCATTCAAAAGCATTTACACCGAGCATATTGTTAAAGGTATCGGTGCTTTTAGGGGGCAATTGAGCTATACGCTGCGCGTTTAGGTTTATGCTGATGAAAAGAAAAACTATAAGCGTGGTTATTTTCTGCATGCGGCGATAGGATATCATAAAGCTAATGTACGTAATTTGGATGGGGTGAGGTTGGGGGTTTACAATCAAAGCTTTCCAGTCAATTGTTTACTTACTGCTTCGAATCGCTTGCCGCTAAGGCTTTGTTACTTTGTCTTGATACAAAGTAACCAAAAATCAAGCCAGTAGAAATGCTTCTTTGCCGCACATGGCCTTTGCCCTGCAAATCAGGCAAAACCTGGGCTGGAATCTTTTTGCCCTGCTGCGCACACTCAATCCCAACGCTTCAGCAAAAATTTCCTATGCCCCGCAACCGCACATACCCACCATTGTTTTGCCTGCTTTCGCTCGAAGCTGTTCTACTGGCGGGTAACAGGAAAACTTTAGGGGCAGAAAAATAATTTCGGTAAAGTCCAAAAGAAAAGCGGGCAAAGGCCAGCCAACAAACGCGGGCCTGGGTGTTTTGCCTGTGGGTGGAAGGATTTTGTTGGCTTGATTTTTTGGTTACTTTTGTATCAAGACAAAAGTAACAGCCTTAGCGGCAATTGAGCGTCACCGCGCGATAGGTAACAGCGCGTCAATAACCAACCATGCCCGATAACAAACCCCAACTCGACTGGATCAATAGCCTGCGTGTAATAGCCATGTTTATGGTAGTGATACTGCATACTACCTCACCCATGCTGATGGCCTATGGCAAGGAGCCCGATAACTATTGGCTGATAGCCGATTTTTATAACGCAATCTCGCGTTTTGGCGTGCCTGTTTTTGTGATGATAACCGGAGCGCTGCTGCTACACCGCGAATATGAGCTTGGCGATTTTCTCAAAAAACGCCTCGGCAGGATACTGCCACAATTCATTTTCTGGAGCCTGGTTTATGTAGCTTACTCCTGGTATAACGAGGATATAACTTTCACTACCGATGCCTGGGTAAATATCAAAATGGTTTTGCATCAGTTTAAATACGGCGCATTCTATCATTTATGGTATGTGTATATGCTCATTGGCCTGTATTTTCTGATACCTGTACTGAGCAAATTTGTACGCAACGCTACCGAAGGCGAGGTGCTGTATTTTCTGATCGTTTGGTTTGGCGTGATGATGATCAGTCAGCCATACTTAAAACGCTTCGACCCGCAGGTCGACCTGCATTATTTTGCAGGTTACGCTGGCTACCTGGTATTGGGGCATTACCTGGCATTCAAAAAATTTCCACAGTGGTTTAACCGGGCCTGGTGCCTTATGATATTTATTGTTGGCTTAGCCGTTATAGTTGCGGGCAGCTATTTTGCCGCGCAGTACTACAAAGCATTAAGCACCTTGTTTTATGAGCCCATCAGCCCGGCTATTGTGCTATTATCGGGCAGTGTGTTTTTGCTGGGCAGGTTCAGCGGCATAAAGCTATCGCCCCAAATAAAAAAAGTAAGGGACTTTGCCGGGGGATACACCTTTGGCACTTACTTAAGCCACGCGCTCATTTTAACGCTGCTGGACGATCTGTTATCCATCAACTATAAACTATGTACACCCATTGTCAGCCTCCCCTTAACGGCGCTTATATGTTATAGCCTGTCGCTGTTGCTGGTGTACCTTATCAGCAAGATCCCCTATGGTAAATGGGTTACTGTTTGATGCTTTTAAAGGTGCTGATTATCACCGCTGGCAAAACAGTGTCAGCACTTTATTTAAATTTTATATTGATATTTGAAATGTACCTGATGTTAAAGTCCTCTCCTTTGGAGAGGATTTAGGTGAGGCTACAACGCGATATATCAACCACGCACCAATTCGGCATAAATTTTAAACCTTTTGCCGAAACATGAATAATATGTAATAATTTTAAGAAAATTTTCAACCCAGCCACTTACGGGGTTTTATTTTTTAATAAATGAAGAAAATAACACAAGGCAACGCCGCTTTTTATACACTCCTGTTAATTGTTATCACTTTTATTATCCGCCTTTGGATAGCCGCTTATACGGGGCTTGGCATTGGCGAGGCTTATTATTTCCGCGGCGCGCTGCACCTCGACCTGAGTTATTTCGATCAGCCGCCCTTATTTTTCTGGCTGGCGGGTTTAAGCATAAAGGTATTTGGCATAACCAATTTAGGTATAAGGTTGCCATCAGTGCTGCTGTTCGCGGGTACAAGCTGGCTGCTGTTTTTAGTCACCAAAAAACTGTTTAATGCCAGCGCGGGCTTTTGGGCGGTGTTGGTAATGAATTTAAGTGCGGTATTTACCATACCCATAGCCGTATGGTTTCAACCCGATGCGCCGCTGATGTTCTTTTGGCTGCTGAGCACTTATTTTATTGTGGAAGTTTTGAGCATTACCAGCCAGGGCCGCGAAAAATTGCCCGCCGGCAAAGTGTATTCGCTTTGGATAATTATAGGTATTTGCATGGGATTGGCGGTATTAAGTAAGTACCATACCATATTCCTGTTCATCGGCGTGCTGATCTTCGTAAGCGCAAACAAAAACCAGCGCCACTGGCTTTCTCACCCCGGCCCTTACATCGCCATGATCATCACCTTCGCGTTCGCATCGCCAATATTATGGTGGAACTATCATAACAACTGGGTATCCTTTGTTTTCCAGGGTTCAAGGGCAGGCTCTTCGGGCGGCATACATCCCGTATGGTTTTTACGCAGTATAGGCGGCCAATGCTTATGGCTTTTGCCATGGTTCTGGTTCCCGCTCATCCGCGAGCTTATCCATTCCTACAACCAACGCAAGCTATCACAGGTTTACAGCTTTTTATTCTGGACGGCAGTACCGCCGTTAGTGCTTTTTACTGTAGTAACTCTATGGTCTGATCTGCAATACCATTTCCACTGGCAGGCGCCGGGTTACCTGATGCTGTTTATGCCATTGGGATATGCGATTGATAAACACCTGTCCGATCCAAAAAGAAGCCGCGGCACGCGGCGTTGGCTGGTGTTTTCGGCCCTGTTTACTTTTATTACCATTGGCGTGCTTACACTGCACGAGGTTACGGGCTTTTGGCAAAGTTACGGCCCTAAATGGGTGGTAAGTTTAAACGATAAAACTCCCGAAGCTAAAGCAAGGGAAATTGACCCTACCATACAGGGTGTTGATGATGCCGATATCCTCCCGCGCTTTCAGAAAGAAGGCTGGCTAAGCAATCCTAAAATATTTGCAGGCACTACCCGCTGGTGGCTGAATGGCAAAGTCGACTGGACGCTGAAAGGCCAAAAAGATATTGTTTGTTTTAATGACGACCCGCGCAACATCGCGTTTTTGATCAACCCGAATAAACTGTTAGGCCAGGATGCTATTGTGATCGATCAGGGCAACCCGGTAAGCGTAACCAACGATGTAACCCCGTTCTTCGATAGCGTAAAACAATTGCCCGATGTTATTATTATGCGTGGCGGCCGTGCCGAGCTGCATTTACAGGTGTATTATTGTACCAATTTCCACATCCCTGCAAAACCGCGCGAAGACCTGCCGCTATACCATCAGCTAACAGGCAGGCCACCGTTTGGGAAATAATGAATATCGAACACCGAATGTTTAAAACCCTTTATGTCATTTCGACGAGCGGGCAGGGTAATGCAGGGTGTGAGGAGAAAACTTATACGCCATACAAAGCATGCCATGTTTGGGCGTATAAGTTTTCTAACCTGCCCTCCACTGTTCCTCAACGCAGGTTCGAAATGACATGATGGTATATTCCTTTCACGGCTTCAGTTTATAACTGAAGCCTACAGATAATTTCAGTTTGCAACTGAAACAGTCCTATCACCCCCTTTACTTTGTCCTGTTTAGCCCTGTTAACCCTGTTTTTGTTTTCATAAATTTGTATTGAACCAATTAGCAAATATCATGGCAAAATTAACGGTATTCAATTTCATATCGCTCGACGGCTATTATAAGGGGTTAAATGACGACATCAGTTGGAACAAGCATAACAGTGAAGAAGCTGAGTTTTCTGCCGGGTCGCTGCAAGCGGATAACATGCTTTTGTTCGGGCGCGTTACTTACGAAATGATGGCCGGCTTTTGGCCAACACCAATGGCTATGGAAAAATTACCCAAGGTAGCGGCAGGCATGAACAGCGCCGAAAAAATAGTTTTTTCAACAACACTAAAAAAGGCTGATTGGAACAATACAAGGGTGAGTATTAACCTTATTGATGAAGTAAAAAAGTTAAAGCAAACATCCGCTAAAGACATGACCATACTGGGCAGCGGCAGCATCCTCAGTCAGCTTGCATCAGCGGGTTTGATAGATACGTACCAGGTAATGATAAACCCGGTGGCTATTGGCGCGGGCACACCCATATTTAAAAATATCAAACAAAAGCTCGAACTAAAACTTGTTAATACAAGGGTATTTAAAAGCGGCACCGTGCTGCTCGATTATCAACCAATGGTATAACTAAATTTAATGATCATGTTTAAGCACACCAAAGCATTCAGCAGTTTTTCGGTTAATGATATCCAAAAGGCTAAGGAGTTTTATCAAAACAAACTTGGGATTGATGTTACAATTGAAATGATGGATCTGATCTCCCTGAACATCGAAGGTAATGGCAATACGATAATGATCTATCCCAAACCCAATCACGAGCCGGCTACCTATACCGTACTTAATTTCCCGGTAGCTGATGTAGAAAAAGCGGTTGATGAGTTAACAGCAAAAGGCATCAGCTTTGAACATTACGACTACCCGCAGCTTAAAACGGATGCAAAAGGAATTTCCAGGTTCGAACATATCACCCAGGCCTGGTTTAAAGATCCCGCAGGTAATATTCTGTCGGTTATTAACTCAGCCAAATAGCTTTGTTTTTTTACTAAAGCTCTAGCGTTTATGAAGCGTTGGCCAATTTCGGCTGGGTAATATCATGGTATAATATCACCGCAGTACTTGTTTTTGGGGCGGTGTCTTTTCGGGTGTACTTTTTCTTTAGCTGGGTAAACAGCTTAAAGCTCAATTCATCAGCCAGTGGAATGGTAGCTCCCTTAACCGATCCCGGGTGAAGTTGCAGGTCGGCCAATTTTACTTTTAAATTAAAATGATTGATATGCGTTAAGCCTGTTTGGGCATCGGTATCAAATATTACAAAGGTATCAATGTGGTTGCCTTTGCTGTCGGTATATATCACCAGGTCGTTTTCTTTATAAGTGTTCATGGGGAGCGTTTATATAAAAAACATATCTTATAAAGAAAATGTTTGCACTGGGTGATTTTTTTTTCAGTAAATATTTTGTTACTATTTTTGATTGATTTCACCTTTCATCAATCAAAATAATTCTTTTCGCAAAATTCCATTATATTAGTGCTTGTAAACCTTAATCGCTGGTTAATAAACTATTCAACCTATCATCAATATACAAGTTGTCAAAAATGTATGATAATTCTATAGCGCGGATCTTTATCTTTTTTCTTTTCTTATTACCATTAAGCAGTTTCGCGCAGTACACCATTTCGGGCAGAATATTGGATATGAGCGATAAAAAGCCCATAGCAAATGCCGATGTATTTATAAATAATGCCACTATTGGCAATACAACCACTGCTAACGGCGCGTTTACACTAAACGGTGTAAAAAGCGGCAAGTATGCTATCATTGTATCAGTTGTAGGTTACGATACTTTTAGCCAAATGGTGTCGGTTGATAACGGCAATGTTAAGTTGGATGATATTTATCTGAGCCCGCAATCCAAAATTCTTAAAGAGGTAGTTATAAAACCCGATCCTAACAGGGATCAATACCTCACCATGTTTAAAAAGCAATTTTTAGATACAAGCAAACTGGCTGATGAATGTAAAATATTAAACCCCGAAGTGCTCGATCTTGATTACGACGAAAAAACAAACACGCTTACAGCATCATCAACGGATTACCTGGAGATTGAAAATGATGCCCTGGGTTATAAGATCAAATACAAGGTTGATGATTTTGTATGGGTTAATGACCCGAAAAATCCCAACATAAAATACCGTGGCAGCAATTTATTTGTACCGCTTACAGGTACCCCATCGCAACAACGGCGCTGGCAAAAACAGCGACTGGAAGTGTATAAAAACTCGGCCATGCATTTTTTTCGCGCGGTAATAGCCGGCAATATAGCCGAAGAAGGTTTTAAGGTACAGCAATGGGCACACTACGCAAACCCTAACAGGCCAACAGATAGTGTGATATATGCAAGAATAGCGCGTTGCGAAAAAATACTCGCTTCGGCTTTTAATGTTCGCGATTCGTTGTACCTAAAAGACCGAAAATATCGGGACTCATTAAATTATTGGAAACGAGAGCTTAAAGTATCAAAAGACCTTTCATCGTTATGGCCTTATGGCCTGGCACAGCAGGCAATATTAAATGGCACCAATGTGCCGGGTATGTACGCTGTTGGATGTGAAATGGATGGCCTGTTTGTTACGTATAACGAAGACCATCATTTTGATAATAATATAAAAATAGCCCACGTAGTTAATCCTAAAAATACCGAAGTTACCTTAATAAGCTTTAATAGTCCATTTGTTTTTATTGATCGTAATGGCGTTGTTACCAACCCCTACGACATATATTATACGGGTGTTTGGCAATACCAAAGAGTAGCCAGCCTTTTGCCTATTGATTATTATCCGGATGAAACTACCGGGCCGCCTGTTGATAGTACGGTATCAAAAAATGTTATTGCAAAACTTGAAAAGTATGCTACAGGCCATGTTATTGAAAAAGCTTACCTGCATTTTGATAAACCCTATTACGCTGCGGGCGATACCATGTATTTTAAAGCATATATTACCGAAGGCGAAAAGCACGAGCTTTCGCTCCTGAGCGGTGTTTTGCATGTTGATTTGATAGACGGCGATAATAAAACAAATCAATCAATTAAACTGGAGATAAATAATGGCATTGCCTGGGGCGATTTTGTATTGCCCGATTCGTTACCAAGAGGGAATTACCGGGTAAGAGCTTATACCCAATGGATGCGCAATGCAAATGAAACACAGTTTTTTGATAAGATATTATCTGTTGAATCGGTTATAAAAAGTAAAATACCGGCAAACATCACTCCGTTAACAGCCACTACCGCTAAGCCCGATATCCAGTTTTTCCCCGAAGGGGGCAATCTTATTGCTGGTGTACGGTCAAAAGTAGCATTTAAGGCTATCGGCGCAAATGGCCTGGGCTTAAATGTAAAAGGGGAGGTGTTTGATAACGATAATAAGCAGGTAACCTCATTTTCGACTATGCACTTAGGGATGGGCTATTTTTATATCAATCCCGAAGAAGGAAAAACCTATAAAGCGAAGGTAACCTATCCGAACGGCGTACAGGATGTGCTCGACCTGCCCGCTGCAAATGCCAATGGCATCGTTTTATCGGTTAATAACGATTCAACGCTTAAAGTATTTGTAAAGATAGTTGCCGGTAAAAACTATTTTAAAGTGAATAAGAATAAAGATTATACACTCATCATTTACTCGGGCGGCACGGTTACCAGCATTATAACCAAACTGGATAATATGGTTGTGCCTGTTGATATTTACAGGCGCGAACTGCATACGGGTATTGCAAAGCTCAGCCTGTTCTCACCTTCGGGCGAACCTCTTAGCGAGCGCTTGGTATTCATACAAAATTTCGATCAGCTTCAGCTTGATGTAAGCAGCGATAAACCCAGCTACGCGCCAAAGGCTGCTGTAAATATTAAAGTAAATGCCGGTAATAGTGATGGCAGCCCGGTTCAAGGACACTTTTCGGTATCGGTTACCGATGAAAATAAGGTACCGGTTAACGAGAATAATGAAAGCACTATTTTAAGCAACCTGCTGCTAACGTCTGATCTGAAAGGTTATGTGGAACAGCCCAACTATTATTTTACATCCCCAACACCCGATATACTGGCTAACCTGGATGTATTGATGCTTACACAAGGCTATAGGGGCTTCGAATGGAAGCAGGTTTTTGATGATACAGCCCCGCCGCCAACCTATCAGCCCGAGAATTTGCCGGGATTATCGGGCACTGTAAAAACAATTGGGGGCAAACCTGTACCCAATGGCCATATAAGCTTACTATCAACCAAACAAAACGTTGTAAGGGATACTACAACCGATGCGAACGGCAATTTTAATTTTACCGGTCTTTATTTGGTTGATACAGTTAAACTGGTGCTGCATGCCATCAAAAAAAATAATAGCGATAAAGTTAATATCGAGATAAATAAACCCGACTATCCGGCGGTGACAAAAATGAATAGTCCTGATACCAGCCTTAATGACATTACAGCCGCTGTAGCTGCCGAAATGCATAAACGCTATGAGCAGCAAAGTGGTAGTATGAAAACAGGTATTGTGCTTAAGCAGGTAAGCATTAAAAGCACAAAGGAGTATACACTTTCTCCGCAGCTTGCCCATAGCAGCAATTTAAACGGCCCCGGCAATGCCGATCAGGTAATACTGGGCGATAAACTTTTCGCGTGTACGAATTTATTTGATTGCTTAACTGCTTTATTACATGGTGTTACCTATTCAAATGGTATTATTTACAGTTTGCACTCGCCTGTTGAGCTTACCAGCGGTACCCGGAAACCAATGTTATTAATTATTGATGGCATACCAACGCAACAAAGTACAACGGGGGCGTCACCATTGAGTTTAATCGACCCGCTCGATATCAGTAGTATCGAGGTATTGGTGAGTCATTCTTTGGTAGCTGTTTATGGCTCAAACGCCGCTGCCGGGGCTATAATTATCACCACCAAACGCGGCGATGAAAACAGGGGCACCAGCGTTAATGCAGATGGCTCCATAAATTATACTTTTTATGGCTTTCATAAAGCCCGTACCTTCTACTCGCCAAAATATAAGGCCACAGCCGATAATCATCCCGACCATCGTACCACCATTTACTGGCAACCCGAACTAATAACCGACGATAAAGGCGATGCCTCGTTTAATTTTTACAATGCCGCCGATGCCGGTACCTACCGCGTAGTGGTTGAAGGTATTGATGAAAACGGCAACATAGGCAGGCATGTGTATCATTACACAGTGAAGTGAAATTACTGTTTACCGATGCTCCTAAGGAATGTAACCGAAAAAAACCATGCTTACGCCGATATGTATGCTATAGGAATAATTGTTTGCTATAACTTAGTACTATAAAATAACAGCATCATGACCAAAGAATCATTTAACATAACCGGCGAGAACCTGCTGAACAAAGTAAAGGAGCTGATAGCCGAAGGCAATGTAAGAAAGATAAGTATTGCCGATAAGAACGGTAAAGAACTGGCGCATTTTCCGTTAACGGTTGGTGTAGTAGGCGTTATAGTACTGCCTGTACTGGCCGCTATAGGTGCAATGGCCGCCATAATTACCGAGTGCAAAATTACGGTTGAACGGGATGAGGTTTAACCCGGTAAACATTACCGCCCGTTTTAATTCTCAATAAATGGCAAAACCGCGCTTTTATAGGCCGGTTTTTGCAGTTGCATTTTTATATTTTTAAATATCTGCAAAGGCCCCTCGGCAGCAAACATATTTATGAGCCAGGCTGGCAGCTCGCCTCCGGGGTCAACATGTAAAGTGTATTTAACTTTTATCTCATCGTTGCCCAAAGGCGTAATGAGCCATTCGCTGCCCGAATGATCTACCCTTACTAAACCATTTTTTAGCGGTACAAAGCCGGGTACAGCCGGGCCATCAACAGTAACTACTTTACTATCCTTATTTTGGCTAACGGTTAAATGCGATACAAAATCCCTGTTCTCGGCAGGCCAGGGTAAGTTAACTTCCGAATAATAATAAAGGTCGGCTGGCGAAACTTGCTTTACTACCGTACAAAACCTGGTATGGTATAACCATTCCGGCGAAGCTTTGATATCAAACAGCACGGCCACAAACTGCGATGCTGTTGCCTTAAATTCACACTCTACTTTAACTGCCTTTATTTTTGAACCCGGTACAATGCTGGTAAATACTTTTATCCCATCATTGTCAGTATTTAGCTTCCAGTCGGTTTGGGCGCTTGCAGGCAGCATTTTAAACAAAAGCAGTAAAAATATAAACGACGCTTTATACATGATAAGCAAAAGTAACAAAACTGTTACCCGGCTAAAATCTATTATGTTTTTTTACAAATCACAAACTTTCCGGAGTATCACGGTAATGATTTCCTCAAAAAAATAACCCCGGCTTATACATTCAGGTACGTGCCGGGGTTAATATGGTGATGGTGTTATTAATACGGTATTTAAGGTTTTTCCACCGTTACATCCTGTGCCAGCGTGGCATCGTCAGGGGTTTTTCCCAGCTCATTATTCAGCGTATACAATGCATCATGATTAGCATTAGGGCCGCCGGCCACTTTTATTTTCGATAACAGGTCAAGCGCAAGTGTTTCTTCTTCCGTTTGTTCCTTTACAAACCATTGTATAAAATTCCAGGTTGCCCAATCTTTTTCGGCCATGCTCATGTTTACAATGTCGTAAATGGATTTGGTATTTTCCACTTCAGATTTAAACACCTTCTCAAAGCAATCATTCACGCTTGATGGGTCGGGGCCTGGTGCGGGTATGGCTGTAACTACCACTTTCGCGCCACGTTTAAGTATGTACTCTAAAAATTTCATCATGTGATTGCGCTCCTCGTTGGCATGCCTGAACAGGAAGTTGGCAATGCCGTCATATCCTTTATCGCTGGCCCATGATGCGTAAGCAAGATAGATCTGGGCGTTATGCGCCTCGTTGGTCATTTGCTGGTTTAATGCAGCAGCAAGTGTTGATGATAATCTGTTAGTGTCCATAATTACTAAACTTAAAATTGGGGTAAATGGTTTGGCCTGAGGTGTTTTTTTGTTGAGATAAATATAATGAATTTAATAATTGAGCAGTGCCGCCTATAAATGCATTAAGGCCTTTTGGGCTTATTTATTCAACTGAAAAGAATAAGCGATCAAATGCTCGTGGTGCGAGAGTGAAACAGGTATTTGGGTAACCTTTCCACCGCTTAACAAAACAGGGATGCCTTGCGGGGTTTTACTGATGGTGATATCTTCATCATCCAAAACATTTTGTAAACTGGCAACTAAAAATTCCCGTACCGCTGCTGATTGGGTATGATGATCTGCATTGCCTATTGATTTTATGCCCCAGTAAATATTGTCAAAATCATCAGTGCTGTTCACTACCGAGAGGATGAGGTTATCATACACCAACGATCTGGAATAAAGTTTAATATCCCCTTTTGATAGAATGCCTTTCAAAACGGGTCTGTCATCAAAACCAAGCCCCTCAAATTCTTCCGGCTCAACGTGGGTAATTGTAAATGTAGCGGGTACATGCAATTGCTCAACCTCAAACTTAATGGGGGTGAAAACCAGTTCGGGATCAATCCTTTTCAGAAATTTGTAGGCTGATTCTTTTACCGACCATAAAAGCCAAACAAAGCTGGCTAAGGGTATCGCTGCAAATTCAGGGGTGTTATACAGCGATCTTTCGGCACCGGAAAGTATTTTTGAGTAAAACCTGGGTTGTTTTGTACGGGTAATATTTATAGCGTTTAATGATATAATATCGTTACCCGTGCTTATCATTTAAGTCTTTCGCTTATTACATCAATACAGGTGCCTACATTCATCATTTTATCGGCAGCATCGTAATCGATCTCAATATCATACTTTGCCTCAGCATCAATAATTATATCCACCAAATTGGCAGAGTTTATCTTTAAATCCCTTATCAAATCGGTGTCTTCATTAATATCGGCCAGCATCTCTTTGTTAGTAGTGTAAGGCGCTATCACCTTTTTTAGTTCAGTTAAAATCTCTTGTCTGGTCATTATTTAATTATATTTTGAAAGTATTAAGCAGGAATTAACATCGCCAAAACCAAAATTCGCTTTAGCTACAATGTTAACTTCTTTTTTTATCATTTTCACAGGTATACGATCTGCACTTACAATATTGGTGATTTCGGGGTTAGGATCATCAAGGTTTAAGTTCGGATGTACAAACTCATGTGCTATCTGCAATATTGATGCCACTGTTTCAATTGACCCGGCTGCGCTAAGGCAATGCCCTATCATTGATTTTAAAGAGTTGATATAGGGAAAATCATTCCCCTTTTTACCAAGGGCATCGCTCCAATTTTGTATTTCCTGCCTGTCGGCATTTGTAGCGGTCAGGTGCCCGCTAATCAGGTCAATCCGTTGTGCCTCAATGCCTGAGCTTGCCAATGACTCGTTTATGCAGCGGATAACCCCGGTTGAGTTAGCCGCCGTCATGGTGCCACCCAAACGCTGGCCGCCCGAATTGCTCGACCCGCCTAAAACTTCGGCATAAATTTTTGCATTTCGTGCTAAAGCAAAATCAAGATCTTCCAAAACCAGCGCCCCAGCGCCTGAGCCGGGTATAAAGCCGGCCGCCGTTAAACTCATCGGCCTCGAAGCCTTTTCGGGGCTATCATTAAACTTGCGCGATAATACCCGCATCGAGTCGAACGCACCATAAACATAAGTATCTACATGCTCGGCGCTGCCAACCAGCATCCGTTGGGCATAGCCGTGTTTTATATATTCGTAACCCATTAAAATAGCCTGGGTGCCTGTTGCGCAGGCCGCCGAATTGGTAATAACTTTATTGCCTAAACCTAAGCGGCCCGATATATAGGAGGTTACACCACTATTCATAGCTTGCTCAACCACGCGCGAGCCTAATTTTCTTGCTTCTTTATTGTCAACGCGGATAATTACATTCTTCATGGCTTCGGTATCGGCAATGCTGTTGCCAAAAACGCAGCCGGTTTCCCAGCGCGGCGCATCCGTATCATAGGGCATGCCCGAATCGGCCCAGGCATCAAGCGCGGCTACTAATCCGTAGCCTATATTTGTACCTTTTAAGCCATGCAGGGTAACATCCGAAATATAATTTGTCAGGCTGTCCCATTTAAAATCGGGCATACCAGCCAGCTGGCAGCTAAAATTAAGCTCGCGGTAATGTGGCATAAATTTTACGCCCGACAGGCCATTTTGTATGGCATGCAAAAAAGCAGGCAGCCCTATTCCATTAGGGGCAACCACGCCCATGCCGGTTACCACTACACGCTTACCCATTTTTAACGTTAATATGTTTTATAATTCCCGAAAACATGCCTTTGGCAACAAGTTCCTTTGAGCTATCCAGCATCTCTACATAGCACTTAAGTTTGCCGTAGCGAAAATATTGTTTTTTAGAAATCACAGTAACTTTTTGCCCGGGTAAAACCATTTTATAAAACGAAACATCTGTTGAGGTAAGCAGCGGGTACAGCGAATCAACATCCTGAAAATTAAATTCAGTTTCCTTAAGCACCAAAAATATCCCTAATACCACCAAACCTATCTGGGCCATAATTTCGGTGATGATAACGCCCGGCGTAACCGGGTTGCCCGCAAAATGGTCTTCATAAAAAAAAGCGTCCTCTTTCAATGTGTATTCACCCTTAACTTCCTCTTCGCTCAGCGACGATATATTATCTACAAAGCGGAAAGACGATTTATATGGCAAATGGTTTAATATGTGATTGTTCATGTACTTGTATAAAATTTATTTTAACGGCAATGTTCTCCGCCATCTACATGAATGAGTGACCCGTTGATCCAAAAAGACTCATCTGTACATAGCAGGTAAATAACACCGGCAACGTCTTCTGGTTTTGTAATTCTGCCAAGCGGGTTTCTTTTAATACCGGCTTTAATTAATTTTTCGCTGCCGGGTATCTTTTTCAGCGATGCCGTTTCGGTAACGCCCGCCTGTATCACATTGGTTTTTATACCGTAGGCGCTAAATTCAACTGCCATATATTTTGCAAGGCTCTCTAACGATGCTTTGGCAATGGATACCGCCGCGTAACCTTCCCAATATTTATGCGCGCCCTCGCTGGTAAGCCCTATAATGCGGCCATCAGCATTAAACAGTTCAGCTTTTAGCAATGCCCTCGTCCAGTCAAGCAAACTGGTCGACATGGCATAGGTTGTCATTTGTATATCTTCAATCGACAGCTCATTATAAGCTTCATCCTCAACACTGGCATCCTTAATGGTTAATGGCTTTAAATTGCCGCGTGCTATGCTATGGAGTAATAATTTAACGCTGTTTTTGTCGGCATGGGCACTAAACTCCTCTATAAATAAAGCCCTGCCCGCGGTATCAAGCGCGTTAATGTTATAAGGCAGTATGGTAGTTGAATTTTCTTTGGCTATGATCGTGAATTTATCCTTCAATATTTTTTCCGAAGCCGCGTTTTCGCGGTAAAGTACAGCCACGTTCATGCCGTGTTTGGCCAGCTTTTCCACCGCCGCATAACCGAACCCGCTCGATCCGCCAAGTATAACTGCCCATAAGCCTTTGAATTGTAGATTTTTATCCATTCACACTGCTTTAAACTATTGTAGCTGTAACCCGTCTGTATTGTTAATGTTTGGGGCCGAAAACTAATCAATTAAAAATTGCAACTTCAAAGTAAGTAAAAAGTAAGGTAATTTTAATACCCGGCGATTATATATTATAACAATTATCATAATAATATGTTAATGAGGCGTATGTGCAGTATTATTTTAACGATAATTTATTAGGGGATATTTAATAGGTTTGTTATAGCCTGTACATTTAATTATGTTTGATAAAATGAGAATTAATATAAAATGGAGGATAGTGTTTACCGCTGTTTTCCTGTTCCTTATCGCTTCTGCAACAAAGGGCATTGCCCAGCAAAAATTCGAAAAGTCTGTATTTTATAATGCGATGGCATCAGGCGATATAGCCGCTATTGATGATCAGATACTGGTTGTGCAAAATTCTTCATCAGCTAACAAAGAAGGCTATGAGGGCGCTTTGCTTATGAAAAAGGCCGATGTGATAAGCGGCCCGGCAAAAAAGCTGAAGCTTTTTAAGGCAGGGCGTATCAAACTCGAAACAGCTATTGCGGCTGATCCGGATAATACCGAATACCATTTTTTAAGGCTCGCCATTGAGGAGCATGCCCCAAAAATCGTAAGGTATCACGCGGATATTGAAACGGATAAGGCTATCGTTCAAAAAAACTATAAAAATTTATCCCCTGTTGTCCAAAAGGCGATACTTGATTATTGCAAAAATTCAAAAGTGCTGAATGCCGATAGTTTCTAACTTTGCCTTAAAATGAATAAAAAGATCTTAGCTATTTATTACACGCAGTCGGGCCAGATGGGGGAGATCATAGATTCATTAACGGCACCGCTGATTAAGGAAGGGCAGTCAGTTGAAAAAGTGGTGATAAAGCCTGTGGAGGATTATAATTTCCCGTGGACAGGCAGCCGTTTCTTCTCGGTAATGCCATCGTGTGTTTTGGGTGTTGCCGCGCCGCTGGAGCCAATAGCGTTTAAAGAGGAAAAGTACGATCTGATCATCATGGGTTATCAGCCCTGGTTCTTATCGCCCAGCATACCCTGTAATTCCTTGCTGCATACCGAAAACTTTAAAGCATTGCTAAAGGACACCCCGGTAATAACCATCAGCGCGGCCCGCAATATGTGGATCAATGCTTACGTCCGAGTACGCAAAATGCTAAGTGATGCCGGGGCAAAATTAGTGGGTAATATTGCATTGGTTGATAAGCACCCCAACGTGGTAAGTTTTATCACCATTTTTTATTGGATGCTATCGGGCAAAAAAGACCGGTACCTGAATATTTTCCCCAAACCTGGCGTAGATGAACAGGATATAGCCCATACGGAAATATTCGGGCAAACCATTAACCAGTATATTGAAAATGGTGATTGGGAAAATTTGCAGGACGATTTATTAAAACAAAAAGCCGTTGAAATAAATTATAGGCTAATGTTTATCGAGGCCAGGGCGAAGCCCATATTTGCCGTTTGGGCAAAATTTATTTCGAAGCGCAAAAATAGGGTGCCCTGGCTTGCCGCATTTAAATATTATCTTTTTATTGCATTATTTTTAGGTGCCCCGGTGCTGCTTACATTGGATGCCATATTTTTAAAACCATTTTCATCAAACAGGATTAAAGCTAAAAAATTAAAATACTTACAAGTAATTAACTGATACATCATATGTCTGATAATAGTGTTTATATTAATCATACCGCGGCATTTTTTCCGAATGAGCCCGTTTCAAACGACGAAATGGAATCATACCTGGGGTATATTAATAACAAGCCATCAAAGTCAAAAAAAATAGTACTGCGCAATAACGGTATCACCAACAGGTATTACGCGCTCACCAAAGAACATAAATCAACCCATACCAATGCACAGATGACAGCGCTGGCGGTAAGGGCTTTGTTTGATAATGATGCCGAAAAGCTAAAACAGATAGAATTGCTGTCCTGCGGTACCTCATCGCCCGACCAGATGATGCCAAGCCACGGCGTAATGACACATGGCTGGCTGCCCGAAGCGGGTGGTATCGAAGTCGTATCACCATCGGGCGTTTGCTGCGCGGGCATGCATGCGCTTAAGTATGCCTACCTGGCCATAAAAGCAGGCGAAGTTAAAACAGCCGTAGCTACAGGTTCCGAACGGTTTTCGGGATTGCTGGTTTCGGAGGTATTTGAAGAGGAGGCACAAAAGCTGATAGAGATGGAAGAAAACCCTTTCATCGCTTTTCAAAAGGATTTTTTAAGATGGATGCTTTCTGATGGCGCATCGGCATTTTTATTGACCGATAAACCCAACCCAAAAGGCCTAAGCCTTAAAATTGATTGGATAGAAGGTGTATCATACGCCAACGAGATGAATACCTGCATGTATATGGGCGGCGATAAGCAGGAGGACGGCTCATTAAAAGGCTTTATGGATTATACGCCTGAGGAGATCATGACAAAATCCATCTTCAGCGTAAAACAGGATATAACTTTATTGAGTGACAACATTGTGCCCTTAGGCGGCAGAAAAATAAAGGAGATATTTGAAAAGAAAGGCCTTACGGTACAGGATATCGACTATTTTTTACCGCATATATCCAGTGATTTTTTCAGGCCGAAGATCTACGATATGATCGAGGAATACGGCGGCGGCATCCCTTATGAAAAATGGTTCATTAACTTATATACCGTAGGTAATGTGGGCGCGGCATCGGTTTACCTGATGATTGATGAGCTTTTCAAAAGCGGTAAGCTCAAGGTCGGCGAAAAAATACTGTTGCTTGTACCCGAAAGCGCGCGCTTCTCGTACATGTATGCCATGCTTACCGTTTGCTAACAAAGGCTATGAAAAAGGATGATGTACCACAGGATTTAAGTTCGCTCGGCAAAATCACAAAAGAGCTTTGCTACGCTACGGATAGTTCGGGTAAGTACGTGGCGGCTTTAAGCCAGGGCTGGGATGTGAAAATAAATGCCCTTGATATTGCCTGGGAGGACATTCAAAAACGCATCGCGGCAGCAAAACAAAAAGTGCTGGATAAGGAAGCCAGTCAGCTATTGTTTTTTATGGAGTACAGGCTGATGGATATAAGCATTTTGGCAGGCTATACCGGCTTTTGGAAATGGCAGGTAAAAAGGCATTTAAAACCCGCCGTCTTTGATAAGCTATCCGAAGAAAAATTACAAAAATACGCGGAAGCGTTTAACACCAGCGTTGCTGACCTTAAAAGTATGACCATTCATGAAGATTGAGTTTGAACACCATCAGGCCGCACATTGTGAATCGGGGGTAACCAGTAATTTATTAAGAAATACTTCGCAGGGAAAAATAACCGAGCCGCTGGCCTTTGGCATTGGCGCGGGTTTATTTTTTGCCTACATCCCATTTATAAAAATAAACAACGGACCTGCAATAGCCTTCCGCACGCTGCCGGGCTACATATTTAACCGCACCTGCAAATCGCTGGGTATCCCGGTTATCTCCAAAAAATTCAGCTCGAAAGAAAAAGCAGAAATCTATTTGAATGAGTGCCTTGATAACGGCAACCCTGTTGGCTGCCAGGTTGGGGTATATTATCTGCCTTATTTCCCCAAAGAGTACCGTTTCCATTTTAATGCCCATAACCTGGTTGTTTATGGCCGCGATAATGATAAATATTTGATAAGCGACCCCATTATGGAAACTACCAACGTAATGGGCAGCTATGAATTGGAGCGGGTGCGTTTTGCAAAAGGCGCTTTAGCGCCTAAAGGCCATATCTATTATCCAAAGCAAGGCGTTGATATTAGCGATGATACCATTAAACAAGCCATAAAAAGCGGGATAAAAAAGAACGTGCATAACATGCTCTATATCCCCGGTAGTTTTGCAGGGGTATCGGGCATAAAAAGCACCGGCAACAAGATAAAAAAGTGGCGCGATAAGCTGGGATTGCAAAAAGCAGGCCTGTACCTAGCCCAGATGGTGCGCATGCAGGAAGAAATTGGCACCGGCGGCGGCGGATTCCGTTATATTTATGCTGCCTTTTTGCAGGAAGCCGATAATTATTTACCGGGAAACCAATTGCAGGAAATTTCCGTAATATTTACTGAGGCAGGCGATATGTGGCGGAACGCGGCAGTACACGCAGCGGGGATATATAAAGGCCGCATTGGCAGCCAGGAAGATTTTAATATAATGGGCGATTACCTGCTGGAAATTGCAGCGGTTGAAAAAAAGGCTTTTGAAACCCTAAAGAAAATAAAATGGCAGTAACAAACCCATTCGCTATTGAGATTGAAAATATGGGTTTCCACTATCCCGGGAACGATGGTGTCTCTTTTTCAGATCTTAACCTTAAGATAGAAAAAGGCTCGCGGTTTGGGTTGTTCGGCCCTAATGGCGCGGGCAAAACTACGCTCATCAGTTTGATGACGGGTTTACTTTCGGCAGATCATGGCCATATCAAACTGATGGGGCACGAGATAGGCAAACAAAATAACAATGCTATCAACAAATTATTCGGTTTTGTTCCGCAGGATTTTTCTTTTTACCAGGAACTAAGTCCGGTTGAGAACCTGGAATTTTTTGGAGCCTGGGCAGGTTTGAATAAACACACCATAAAAACCCGGACAAATGAATTGCTGAATATATTAGGATTGAATGAGGTGAGGGATAAGCAGGTGCAAAAATTCTCGGGAGGAATGAAGCGCAGGATCAACCTGGCTATTGGCGTTATCCATAACCCACAGATATTGTTTTTAGATGAACCAACGGTCGGTGTTGATGTGCAAACCGGGCACGCCATTATCAATTACCTGCTCGAACTAAATAAAAATGGCACCACGCTTATTTATACATCGCACCAGTTGAATGAGGCCGAGGGTTTGTGCGAATCGGTAGCGTTAATTGACAACGGCAAAATAATAGCGCAGGACAATTTGGATAAAATGTTACAGGATTATAAGAAAGATAGCCTTGAACATTTGTTTTTAAATTTAACAGGGAAGGAATACAGGAACTGATGTTTAAACTTTGGGCAACAATAGTAAAGGATGTGCGTGTTTTGCTGCGCGATAAAGTGGGTATCTCGCTGATGTTCGTTATGCCTATTATATTGGTGGTTGTGGTTACCAGCATTCAAAACAGCACCTTTCAGTTAGTAAATAAAAATAAGCTGCCCGTATTAATCTGTAATACCGATACCGGCCAGGCCAGCATTCAACTGATAAAAGCTATTGGGAAAATAGGCATGTTCAAAGTATCATTAATGCCTGCCGATAAAACTGAACAGCAAATGGCCGATGCCATGCATGATGATGATGCCATGCTGGGTGTTATTATCCCGTCAAATTTTTCGGCTAAGGTTGATGCCAAATCAAAAAGCATAGCAGGCAAGGCGCTTACCAGTTTTGGATTAGCAGGCGATACCGTTAAAAAAGCAGGCGATGTTGACCCGCTTACCATCTATTATAACCCTATTCTGCAGGAATCGTTAAGGTTATCGGTGCAGGGCGGTATCCGCAGCGCCTTACAATTGGTTGAAAGCCGTGAAACGCTGCGCAGCCTTTACTTCTCCATCAACGAAAAGCAATTGCCTGAGCAACTGGAAAACGAAATGCTGAACAATAATACG
>Ga0302303_10000212_pt1 | contig 57502 bp, 47 predicted proteins | sample III_Palsa_E2_1_FD_194542 | JGI IMG/M metagenome (GOLD analysis project Ga0302303, IMG submission 194542) | Peat permafrost microbial communities from Stordalen Mire near Abisko, Sweden - III_Palsa_E2_1 | ecosystem: Environmental > Terrestrial > Soil > Palsa > Peat permafrost | place: Sweden...
CCAACTACCTGTGTTCCGTACGCTATCATTTGTGATGCGTGGTAAGAGCCCTCGTTACCGGTAAAGCCCTGTACAATAACCTTAGAATCTTTATTTACAAGAACACTCATTGTTAGTTTTTCTTTTAGTAGCGCAAAGCTAAAATTATTGGCTCTAAAGTCAAATTAAATTTAGTCTCTAATCTGTTACAGGAATCTTTTTTTGACAATTCGGCGATTTAAGTGCTTCGTTTGTCATTAAGTCATTGGTCATTGAGTCATTAGTTGTTACGGATGAGTTAACTCACCCTGACGTTGCTTCGCTCGTCGTCTATTGTCTGAACCGGAATTTTCTGAATTTAAGAATTAACAGAATTCTAAAAATTCATCAGTTCCATAAATTCGGGTTCAGGCAACTTCAAACCGAAAAAAAATGATTTTTATATCTTTACAGCAAAAATGAAATACCTGCGCTGGCTTTTATTCCCTTTCTCGCTATTATATGGCCTGGTTGTCGTTATCCGCAACTGGTGTTATGATGCAGGTATATTTAAAAGCTATACTGCCAATGTTCCGGTAATTTCAGTAGGTAACCTTGATGTAGGCGGCGCAGGCAAAAGCCCCATGACGGAATACCTGATCCGGCTTTTTAAAAACGACCATAAACTGGCTACACTTAGTCGCGGTTATGGGCGCAGTACTAAGGGATACGTTGTTTTTAAGTTAAAAGTTAAAAGTCAAAAGTCAAAAGTAGATGGGAAGTTTAAAGTTGAAAGTGAAAAGTTGAAAGTAATAGAAGACTTGCAACCCACAACTTACAACTCACAACTCACCCTTGCCGCTAAAATAGGCGATGAACCTGCTCAGTTTGCTCAGAAATTTCCGGATATTACGGTGGCGGTTTGTGAAGCGAGGGTTGAAGGGATCAGGCAATTACAAATTGATTACGATTTGATTATTTTGGATGATGCCTATCAGCACCGTGCTGTTAAACCGGGCTTAAGCATTTTATTGTTTGATTTTAACCGTGTTAAAGAACCTCATTTATTGTTGCCTGCCGGGAATTTACGTGAACCATTCATCGGGCGTAAACGGGCGGATGTTATCATCATTAGTAAATGCCCTGAGCAATTAGGTGAAGATGAACAGGCTGAAATCATTAAAAGGATAAAGCCGTTTGCGAATCAACAAGTATTTTTTACGGCTATAGCTTATCAGCCTTTGCAGACTATGGAGGGTAAACCGGCCGATGTTTTAATAAAGGGCGATACTACCATTTTTTTACTTACGGGCATTGCCAATGCCAAACCGCTGGTGCAGCATCTGGAAAGATCAACTTCGCATATTGTGCATCACAATTATCCGGATCATCATCGCTTTAGCTTAAAAAATATCACTAAACTTGCTGATGAATTTTCGGCTTGTGAATCAAAAAATAAATTGATCATCACAACAGAAAAAGATGCACAGCGTTTAGTGGAACATGAACTGCTACCGGTGGTAAAAACTTTGCCCATTTTAGTACTACCTATAGGCATAAACTTTTTAAGTAATACGCAGCAGCAGTTTAATCAATTTGTTATAAACTATGTTAGATAATATATTAAACACTACCAATTATATAAAAAACAAGATTGGTGATTTTGAGCCTGAGATAGGTATAATTTTAGGCACCGGCCTTGGTGCATTGGTAAAAGAGATCACTGTTGAAAAGCAGTTGATGTACGGCAATATACCCGATTTTCCGATCTCGACATTAGAGTTTCATTCAGGTAAACTAATATTTGGTACGCTTGCGGGTAAAAAGGTAGTTGCCATGCAGGGCCGTTTGCATTATTATGAGGGGTATAATATGCAGCAGATAACTTTCCCGGTTAGGGTAATGAAAATGCTGGGTATAAAAACCCTGCTGGTATCAAATGCCAGCGGTTCACTTAACCCTGATTTTAAAAAGGGCGATCTAATGGTGATCAACGATCACATTAACCTGCAACCGCAAAACCCGCTGATAGGTAGGAATGAGGATGAGCTTGGCCCACGCTTTCCGGATATGAGCAGGCCTTATGAGCTTAACCTGGTAAATAAAGCGCTGGATATTGCTGTAGCCAACAATATTACCTGCCACAAAGGAGTTTATGTAGCTGTAACCGGCCCAAATCTGGAAACTAAAGCTGAATACAGGTATTTACGGATAATTGGCGGCGATGCTGTAGGTATGAGCACCGTGCCCGAAGTTATTGTGGCCAATCATATGGGTTTGCCTGTTTTTGCCATATCTGTACTTACTGATGAAGGTTTTCCCGAAGTGCTGAACCCGGTATCGATTGAAGAAATAATAGCGATAGCGCAGGAGGCAGAACCCAAATTAACATTGATACTTAAAGAATTAATCGCCGGTCTTTGATGCCTTATAAGCTTAAATACTTTTTTATACTGCTGATATGCTTATCGGTACAGTCGGCCTTTGCCCAATATCCGCAGACTAATCAGTCAACTTATCCCGGACAGCAACAGCGCGCCAATTTTTCAGACACTGCACATAAGGTAAATCAGGTGCTTACTACTGATCAGGAAATGGATACTTTACGCAAGCGGGAAGAGCATAAACGTGACACTGTTATTTTTACCTCGAAATTTATACGGGTGACCAATGAGCGCCTGTTGAGGGATAGTACCCAAACATTTCCTATTGATACCGGCCTTACAAATTTTGAAAATTATAGTCCGCTTTATCAGCCTAAAGACCCTAAAATTGGGTTAGGTAACCTGGGTTTGGATGAGCGCGACCTGTTATTTACGCCATCGAAAACTATTGGCTTTGATGTGGGATTGCATACCCTTGATGCTTACTTGCTACACCCTGAAGATATTAATTATTATGATGCCCGTGTGCCGTATACCGTATTGTCGTTTGTATCGGGGCCCGGACGGGCAGAACAGGTATTTAGAGCAATACACACACAAAACATTAAACCGAACTGGAATTTTGGTTTTGATTTGAATTATATTGGTTCGCAGGGGTATTATAGTACAACAAATATTTTGGCGCAAAACGTAAGTGATGTTAATGCTGCATTTTTTACCCGGTATGAATCTAAAAGCAAGCGTTATAATTTATTAGCCAATATTATCTACAATAACTTAAAAGCGCCTGAAACGGGTTCACTTATCCCGGCCTATGATTCTATTTTTACCAGTCCGCCTGCGTTTTTTACTGCAGCCAATGCCGCGGTGAAACTTCCAACTACTTTTGAAAACTGGAAGGATAATGGGTTCTACCTTAAACAATCTTATTATATAGGCCATATTGATACAGTGAAAAAGACGGGTGACCCATCAACGATATTGCCTACCCAGCGTGTTACTTACACACTTTATTATAATGTGCGTAAGTATAATTTTTTGCAAAATGATGTGGATACTTATAACGTTTTCCCTGATTATTATTTTAGTTCGAACCGGTCGCGGGATTCACTGTCTGAAACGCATTTTCAGAATGATTTTAACTATAGCTTTTATCTGCGCAGCAAATCAGCAAAAGATGTTAAGAACGAGGTAAAGCTGGACCTGGGGCTAACACAGGATATTTATCATTATGCGCAATATGTTAGTGATTCAACCATTAACCAGTATGGTGCCAAAGTGGTGCAAGCGCAGCAAGTACAATCCAATACGTTCCAGGATCTGACTGTAAAAGGAAGGTTAACCTATCGCCTTAGCGATAAAATAGGGATAGAAGGTAATGTAAACCAGATTGTGCAGGGCCGGGATTTTGGCGACTTTATTTATGACGGAAAAATGATGGTTGCGGGTAACAATAAAGAAGGTAAGATAATATTGGAGGCTTATACGCAAAGCAGTACACCTGCATTGGTTTATACCGACTGGATCTCAAATCATTATATTTTTCATAACAGCTTCAGCAATCAAAAAACCAACAGTTTCTCATTTAACTATGTTAATAATGCCTTGCAGCTTGATGTAAAGGCGGAATATTTTTTAATAAACGATTACTTATATTTCGCTGCTGATCCGAATGGTATTGATGCGCACCCGGTGCAGTTGAGTAACCCGATCAATTTATTAAAAGTGACATTGAGTAAAAACCTTGCATGGCGCAGGTGGCATTTTGATAATATTATTGTTTATCAAAAAACGGATTACCAGGATGTATTACGCACACCCGAACTTTATACTTATACCAGCCTGTACTATTCCAAGCTGTTATTTAATGTGCTAAATACCAATATTGGTACCGATATAAGATACAATACCTCTTATTTAGCGCCCTCATACGCAACGGGGTTAGGGGAGTTTTATAATGGCCCGAATATTACCTACTCATCATACCCCCTTGCAAACGTTTTTCTAAAAGCTACGCTTTACCGTACAAACATATATGTGGCATATAATTATGCCAATCAAGGCTTGTTCAGTAAAGGATTTTATACAGTGAACCGCTACCCGATGCAGAGTGCTTTGTTAACATTTGGGGTAGCATGGACGTTTTACAATTGATTTCGAATTTTCGCGAATGATTTGTTTCAAATGGCGCTCAAGAGGGCTTCGCCGTTTCGAATTTTCGATTTCGGATTTAAATGAATAATCGCTCAATCAAGTAAATTCGAAATTGAACATCCGAAATCCGAAATAAAGCGATGGCCTGTGCGCGGGCTAAGTTTTTTGTTTCTTTTTCCTTGCTGCAGGGAACAATACATTATTTAGGATTAACCTGTACCCGGGCGAATTGGGATGTAGTTTGAGGTCGGTTGGCGGGTCGCCTACCATGTGCTGATAATCTTCGGGGTCGTGGCCGCCGTAGAATGTCCACTGGCCTTTCCCATATTCACCGTGGATATAACGGGCCTCATTGGCAGTTTTCATTTCGCCCATAATAATTACACCCGGTTTGAGCTTACTTTCGTTGAATGCTGTAGTTAAACCCATAAAGCCTTTGATCACCCGGTCATGGTCCTGTGTAAGCATACTGGGTACCACATCCCATTTAGCCGAAAAATCAAACAGCGTAAAAAAATCATGCGCCTGATCTATCTGTCGTGTTGCGCTCACATCAATATTGCTGAATTGATGCGATAGCGGATTCATGTCCAACGTAAAATTCTGAAAGGCGAAGGTTTGACTAAAATCCAGTTTGGATTGCGCTTCAGGGTCGGCGGCATCGCCATCAAACATGCTTTCGCAAATATCGGTATTATGGGCAGCAAGGGCGATGTCAAATGTATCAGTCCCTGAGCACATGGCGAACAGAAATCCACCCCCGGCACAAAAATCGCGAATCTTTTCGGCTACTGCCAGTTTCATCTGCGATACCTTCTGAAAACCCAGTTTGTGTGCCATAGCCTCCTGGTTGCGTACATCATCATTGTACCATTGTGCGTATCTGAAACCGCCATAAAACTTGCTGTATTGCCCGGTAAAATCCTCGTGGTGCAGGTGCAGCCAGTCGTATTTGGGCAGATCGCCTCTTATTACTTCTTCGTCATAAACCACATCATAGGGGATCTCGGCATATTTTAGTACCAGTGTTACGGCATCATCCCAAGGTAACTTATCCTTTGGCGAATAAACGGCCATACGCGGTGCTTTTTCCAGTTTTACAATATCCATATTAACCGATGGGTCGCTTACTTCGGTCACTATCTCATTTACCTTGGCATCGGCTAAAACCTCGTAGCTTACGCCTCGGATATTACATTCATCCTCAATTTTTTTATCGTATTTAGTCATGAAACTGCCGCCGCGATAATTGAGCAGCCAGTCTACCTCTTCGCCATTCTTTAATACCCAAAACGCTATACCGTATGATTTTAAACAATCCTTTTGCTCATCATCCATAGGGATGAGTATAGAAGCGGCCTTTGTGAGGACAGGTAAAAGGGTTAAGATTAAAAGCAAGATAGCAGTTGAAAGTTGAATATTAAAAGTTGAAAGTTTTTTGGGCTGCTGCATGTTCAAATTTAACGAATAATTGTGGATGGTATTATTCTCTTATTATTATCCTCGTTTAGCTCATTTAGCGCAAGTCTTGTGCGATGGTTTTATAGTGGCGGACTTGTGCTTATTAGGTAGCACAAGTCCGCCATTACGCTCATGCCAAAACCACAAGACTTGCGCTAAAAGTGGCGGACTTGGGCTTATTAGGTAGCACAAGTCTGCTTTCGCTCATGCCGAAACACAAGACTTGCGCTAAAAGAGGCAATGGTTTTGTAGTGGCAGACTTGTGCTTATTAGGTAGCACAAGTCCGCCATTACGCTCATGCCAAAACACAAGACTTGCGCTAAAAGAGAAATCTCGTTAAATAAAAAGAGGCTAGTAATCTCTAATTACTAACCTCTAATCTCTTCAAGACTAAATCTCTTTATTTAAAAACGGATACCTGTAATCTTTTGGTGGATCAAAGGTTTCTTTGATTGTTCGTGGCGATACCCAGCGCTGCAGGTTGAGTGCTGATCCGGCCTTATCATTAGTGCCCGAGCCGCGTGCGCCGCCAAATGGCTGCTGACCAACCACTGCGCCTGTAGGTTTATCGTTTATATAAAAATTACCCGCAGCATTACGTAAGGCATAAGTAGCTTTACTAATAGCATACCTGTCTTGTGAGATAATAGAGCCGGTAAGTGCATAGATTGATGTTTTGTCTACAATGTCCAGCAGCTCATCAAATTTATCATCTTCATAGACGTAAATGGTTAGTACGGGGCCGAAAAGCTCTTCGCACATGGTCACGTAGTATGGGTCGTTAACTTTTAACACGGTAGGCTCAATGAACCAGCCATTTGTTTTATCGTATCCACCGCCTGCAACTATCTCAACGCTATCGTCGGCTTTGGCGGCATCAATATATTTAGCCAGTTTATCAAATGATGCTTCGGTGATCACTGCATTTACAAAATTGCTGAAATCCTCAACCGGGCCAACTGTGAATGTGGCAATATCACGCTGCATTTTCTCTTTTATGGCAGGCCATAATGAAGCCGGGATATAAGCCCTTGAAGCAGCCGAGCATTTTTGTCCCTGGTATTCAAATGCGCCACGTACCAACGCAACGTTTACTACGTCAGCATCAGCACTTGGGTGAGCCAGTACAAAATCTTTGCCACCGGTTTCGCCTACTATACGTGGATAAGTGCGGTATTTATGAATATTATTGCCAATAGTTTGCCATATATTCTGGAAAACTTTGGTTGAACCTGTAAAGTGAATGCCTGCAAAATCAGGATGGTTAAAGACCACTTCGCCGGCAACCGGGCCATCAACATAAATTAAGTTGATTACACCATCGGGCAAACCGGCTTCTTTAAACACCTGCATAATTACGTTGGCAGCATAGATCTGCGGATAAGCAGGCTTCCAAACCACTACATTGCCCATCATTGCCGCTGATGCCGGTAAATTACCTGCAATAGCTGTAAAATTGAATGGAGTAAGTGCAAAAACAAAACCCTCTAACGGGCGTTGCTCAACACGGTTCCAGATGCCTTTAGGTGATATAGGTGGTTGCTGCGCATAGATCTCGGTCATGTAAAGTACATTGAAACGCAGGAAATCTATGAACTCGCAAGCTGAATCGATCTCGGCCTGGTAAGCATTTTTTGATTGCCCCAGCATGGTAGCCGCGTTTATTTTAGCACGGTACGGGCCAGCCAGTAGATCGGCGGCTTTTAAAAATATAGCTGCTCTTTGCTCCCAGGGTAATTCTTCCCATTGTGCCTTAGCTGCCAGGGCAGCATCAATAGCGGCATTGACGGTTGAAGCATCGCCTTCGTGGAATGTAGCCAGTAAATGTTTATGATCGTGTGGCGGGCGAATTTCCAGCTTTTTGCCGGTATGCACCAGTTTGCTGCCGATATACATGGGTATATCCAACACCTTACTGCGCGCCTCATCTAAAGCGGCCTTAAGTTCGCCACGCTCAACACTGCGCGGACCATAATTCAATACGGGCTCGTTCTGCGGTTGCGGAACGCTGAAAAATCCTTTAAGCATAATAAAAGTCAGTTAAAACGTAGCAAATATAATGATAATGTGCAGATGCGAGGGTGTGCAGCTATGCAAATTACCTGGTAGTGATAATTGGAGGGATTTCGAATTTAGAATGTTCGATTTCGGATTTGTATTCTGTCTGAATTGGAATTTATAGAATTTAAGAATTAATAGAATCGTTGGCTAAATAGATGTTGCTAAATTCTGAAAATTTCAAAATTCCGTAAATTCCGGTTCAGACAATTTGGCGTTGATAAAGCGTGTTTTAATTATATATGGATCAGCACAACGTATAGCACTAGCCATACAGCTATAAAGCAGAAGCCTCCAAACACTTCGCTTTTATGTTTCTTAAATTCTTTCTTAATTAATGTGATATAAAAAACCCAACCGATAAAGATTATCGCCATTATAGGCACCATCAAAATTCTCATGTGATTTTATTGTTTGATCAAAGTTAAGTGATTAAACAATTATAAACAAGGGCATTAAATCATAGAATTATAGGGTTGATAGGCACATGCGGCACGCGTTCGCCAGCATTGGCCATATATCTTAATAACTATATTATCAATAAATTAGCTAAAATTCATTTCTCCTGTAGCACTATTACAGTTTGTTTCGTAATCGGTATATTAAACCTGGAAATAATGAGAAATAAATCTTTCTTACTCATCATCGCGTGTGTTACGATTAGCCTGTTTTCCTGTAAAAAAGAAAGTGTACAAAACAACTACGGCTTGAATGGCAAATGGCAGGAGACAAAGCTGAGGTTGTACAACACCAGTAACGGTAATATAGTATATGATACTACTTATTACAAGCCATTTACTAACCTGGATTATGTTCAGTTTGTTGGGAATGATAGCTGCAAGATATCTACAGATCATTACTATTATCTTAATTCGCCGGGAGAGCCAAAAACGCCCCAGCTGATCCCTCAAAGTATTGGTGAATTAAAATTCACGGCAATTGGTAATGGTAAATTTGTTTTGGATACGGAACCTGAATCTTTAAATCCGGGAGGTTTTAGTTCAACTGATACATTGACCGAAACCGGTTCCAACACGATACTAATTCATGATACATTTTATTCGTTTACGGGGGCGGCTTTATCAGTAAGTGATGCTTCTTATCAGAAGTAAGCAGGCAAGTTCATTTCATCAAGCACTATGCAGTTTAATTTGTAATACGATATAACTAATTTAACATCTGGAATAATGAAATATAAATTTACAATACTCATCATTGCGTGTGTTACGATTAGCCTGTTTTCATGTAAAAAAGAAAGTGTAGAAAATAACTACGTTTTGAATGGTAAATGGCAGGAAACGGAACTGCATATGTATGATGTAGACAGCGGTAAGATAGCCTACGATACTACTTACTATCACCCGTTCACAGATCTTGATTATATGCAGTTTACAAGCGATACCGCAGCTACCTCATCCGATCATTACTATTATATTAATGAACCCGGGTATCCTAAAACACCGCAATTGATAACCCAACTGATAGACAAATTAGGTTACAAAGCTATTGGCGGCGGTAAGTTTGTATTAAATACAACAGCCATGAACCGTAATTTTGCCGGAATTATTGTCAACGATACCATTATCGAGATCAATGCTAATAAGATACAGTTACACGCTGTATTTTATTCGCATACACCGGCTTATGCAGAGATAGATGATTCGTATTATCAGCGATAAAAAGTTTAACTTTTATTTTTCATACCCTGATAAATTACAACTCAATTTACTATCCCAATCGCCTGTTTTAGCCGCTGCATTATAAGTTGAGCGCAGGAACTGCAATAGTTTAGCTTCGGGATTATCAGATCGTTGCACTACTTCGTATAACAGCAAAAATTCACCCATTTCGTTACTGTAAAACGCCTCGGGTGGTTCAATACTTTGCTGTCCGAAAGCTGGGGGTGTAGGGTAGCAATAGCTATAAAATACAGGATGTGGAAATGCTGCACTGCCACCCCAAAAACCGGCGCTGCTCACCTCGTGCGAATAGGCTTCCTGCATCACCCTAACAGGCATATTCGGTGCGCCACCCGGATGCAATGGCGCTTCACGACCTGAAAACCGACTCACCGCCAGATCAAACGCGCCCCAGAACAGGTGTACCGGGCTGCATTTACCCGTAAACTCCGCCCTAAACCGGGTGAATACTGAGTTTATGCTTACCAGTGCCTGCCAGTAAAGGTTCATTTGGTGGGCATCATACGCTTGGTGTATTTCATCGGTTGCAAATGGTATAGCGGGGTCGATTTCGTTTGGTTTGGCATATATGGTGGCCGATATATTCATAATATCCAGCTTCTCAAATAATTCAGTGTAAAAACTGGCGACGGTGCGTGGGTAAAGCTTAAAGGCCCGGCTGCTGCCATTGCTGGCTATAATAAGTAGCTGATGGTCAATAAAATCAAAATCGATCTGGAAACTGCCGTCTTTATAAGGGATACTTCCTGTAGTTAATCCGCGTGATGATACATATAGAGTAACATGCCAGCTATGGTTTATCCACGGGGTTTTTACCAGCCTTATTTTACCTACTATCTGCGCCCATAACTGCACCGTTTCAAGCGTATCTTTCAGCGCCTCAAAAGCGAGTTCGGGCCATTTAGTTGAAATAGGGTTGTGGTTGGGCATGGTATGGTTATTTATAGTTAAACAACTAACAACAGGGACAAAAGTTTATTGTTATTTAAGTATGACTTATATTACTTTATCACCTTTACCGGTATAGGCTGAGCATTAAAGAAGGCATCGCGGTCGCAATTGGCTATGTTAACGTCCATAGCTTCGGGCATTTGTTTAACCCGCACATTTAGTGTGCCATCAGAATTGAGGGGCAGAGCCACATAGTTTTTGCTGTCGGCCCGTGCAGGGGTAATCATGCTTTTTAAAAGGTTGGCACTTAATGCGAATGCAATAATGGTAAGGATAACTTTGGTGTAAGTATCAGTTTTCATTTTATAATTAATTTAACGGGTTAATATTTCTAATTTATACTAAGCTTGTAAGCAGCGAACGGATCAGTATCTGACGATTACAGATTACTTTTAACTTCAACAAATTCTCCTTCGCTTTTAGCAATTACAATAGTAGCAACACCATTGCCAATTAAGTTGGTGATCGCCCTTGCTTCCGACATAAACCTATCTACACCCAGCAATATCGCCACACCTTCAACCGGTATTAATTTTATAGCTGTTAGGGTTGATGTAAGCACAATAAAGCCTGCACCTGTAACTCCCGCAGCGCCCTTTGACGTAAGCATCAGTATGCCAATTATCACGAGTTCCTGCTCAAAAGACAGATCTACATGAAACACCTGTGCTAAAAAAATGACCGACATTGACAGGTAAATGGTAGTGCCATCCAGATTAAAGGAGTAACCTGTAGGAATAACCAACCCTACCACCGACTTAGAGCAGCCAAATTTCTCCATCTTCTCCATCATGCTTGGTAAAGCTGACTCGGATGATGATGTGCCTAAAACAATAAGAATCTCTTCTTTTATAAATTTAAGATATTTCCACAAACTGAATTTGTAAATGGCGCAAATCGCATTAAGTACTATGAAAATAAACAGGAACATGGTTAAATAAACCGAGCCCATTAAATTAAGCATTGGTTGTAGCGTTTTTACTCCGTAAGTACCTACAGTGTACGCCATCCCGCTAAAAGCACCTATAGGCGCTAACATCATCACCACCTTCATAATGTTAAAAAACACTTTTGATAGCTTGTCAATACCATTAATGATGGACTTGCCGTTTTCGCCCATTTTACTCAGGCCATATCCAAAAAGTATAGCAAAAAACAAGATCTGTAAAATATCGCCTTTGGCAAAAGCTTCAAATATATTGTTGGGTATTATATGCGCAAAAAAATCGCCCCATTTCATATCTGCGGCAGCCTTTTCATAGTCGGCAATTTTTGAATTATTGGTTACCACTGTATGATTTATAAAGTTGGCTCCCGGCTTTAGTAAATTGGCAACAACAATGCCTATAACCAACGCAAAAGTGCTTACTATCTCAAAATACAATAATGCCTTGCCGCCTACACGCCCAACCTTTTTCATGTCCTGCATTCCGGCAATGCCTAGCACAATGGTGCAGAATATGATCGGCGCTATCAGTAAGGTGATCATATCAATAAATTTTTGGCTGATGAGATGAGCAGTAGGGGCAAATCCCTTGAAAAATATCCCGGTTATAACACCTAGTATTATGCCTGCAATAACCTGGAAAGTTAAATTGGTTAATAAACGCTTCATGCTTAACAAGTATATGAAATTAAACTGCATTTTTATACAGTCATTGTATCACTTACCAGCCATTTTTAAGGCTTGTTTTAATCATATTAACATTGTAACTTTCTTATTACAAATACGTATAAAGGCGAATCCTTAAGTGCCATTGGCGTTGTTATGAAAAAGTGGATTATTGAACAGGCGGATAAGCTAAAAAAATACTTACTGGTAGTTTTATGTTTATGTAGTTTACATTGCTTCTCACAAACAGAGCAGCGAATATTTTTTACTTCGGTAACATCAAGCATTAATACCGGGATGGATTATACCCCTTGGTTTAGTGACAATGTTGACTCGTTGGTGCAGGAAGTGTGGCTCAATAATTTTGTTTGGGTTGATCTTACTTTGAAACTGGCACAGCACAGCAAAATTACCCACTTCTCGTTTTATGATTGGGAAGGTGTTTTTACCGATGCGCCTGATTCTATTTACGCGCTTAACGGCACCAAGAAAACATTCCTGGGTACGTTTACCGGGCCCAATTATATGGTTTGGGAGCCATTGGTTTTAGATTCTGCTATTGAGGCGGATGCCATAGTAATGCACAAATACAGCAATAATATCCCTCAAAAGGTGGAGATCTTCGGGTATCCTGATACCGTCGCCGCCGTTTCGCCGCCAGCACCTGTTGATACCCAAATAGTAAAGATACCAATAGATAGTACACGCTGGATTCAGCTCGATAATGCCAGTAATGGATTAGGAGGATTATCAAATGGCATTTTAACCGACCTGGTAAATACAGGTTATGGAAAAATGATCACTAATTATGATGCTTATTATCCGGTTGTGACTGGCGAGAATATCGACCTGTATAAAATAAGATTTTACAATTACGAGGGCTCGCTTGGGCCATATCCTTTAACGGTATCGGTGATTGACAGTGCCGGTAATCGTACCAACATTGCCACTTACACAGGTGGTTCATATATGACATGGCTTGGCCCTTATGGTGATACCACCACTACGCTGCATGTGCCCATGAAAAATGTAAAGTTCATTGTGCTTAACTGCTGGTACCAGTTCCCTGCCGAAATGGAGCTATACGGGCATTATACGGCACCGCCTGCGCCAACACCTATCGTGCAAAAATCTTATCCGCTTAACCAGTATTTGGGGGTTAATGCTTTTGAGTGGGATTTTGAAGACCCGACTAATCCAATGGTGGTTAGTCCGCCCATGCTTACTGCGGTTGAATCGTTTACCCAGATAAGGCATTATATGGACTGGAATAAGTTGGAATCGAACCAGGGCGAATATACTTTTGATCCTGTGCACAGCGGCGGATGGAACTATGATGCCATGTACCAGGCATGCCAGGCCAACAACATAATGGTGCTTGCCGATCTGAAAACTTTACCCGACTGGCTGATTGCCACTTATCCACCCGATCAGCAGGATTCAGAAAATGTTCCGGTCCCTTATGGCAGCGATTTCTCTGATCCTAATTCTTATATTTTGCAGGCTAAAGTTGCTTTTCAGTACGCAGCACGGTATGGCGGCAATTCAGCAATAATTTCATCATTATTAAGTGTTGATACCAGTATGCGCTGGACAGATGACCCGCAGAATGTCGTAAAAAAAGGAATGGCACTTGTTAAATACATTGAGTGCGATAACGAGCGCGATAAATGGTGGAAGGGCCGTAAAGCCTATCAAACATCCTATGAATATGCAGCCAATCTTTCTGCTTTTTATGATGGCAACAAAAATACGATGGGTCCGGGTGTAGGGGTTAAAAATGCTGATCCTACTTTCCAGGTGGTAATGGGGGGCCTTGCATCTGCCGATCCTACTTATCTGCATGGAATGATTGAGTGGTGCCGTGAACACCGGGGCTATAATGCCGACGGAACGATTAATTTGTGCTGGGATGTGATCAATTATCACTTATATCCCAATGATTCTTATCCCGAAGGTTATCCTACTACTGGGGTAGCGCCAGAGCTTTCAATTGCGGCTCAAACAGCACAAAGTTTTATGCAAATATCGCATCAGTATGCTAACGACATGCCAATATGGGTAACCGAAACGGGTTATGATGCCAATCAGGGCAGCACCCAAAGGGCACCGGCAATAGGCAATAAAACGGCGGCACAGGTTGAGGCCGATTGGATATTGCGTACATCGCTTTTATATGCACGTAACGGTATTGCAAGGGTATTTTTTTATGAGGAATATGATGACAATTCAGCAGCGCCAACACAATATGCTTCGTCGGGCTTAATTAATACTGATTTTAGTCGCCGCCCGGCAGCAGATTATTTATACCAGGTGAACAAATTATTTGGCAATTACAGCTACAAAGCCACCATCAGCACCAGCCCGATAGTAGACAGGTATCAGTCAAATGATCAACTGGCATATATGTTGGTTCTGCCAACACAAACAGGCGCTACCGTTAACTATTCGCTTGATCTGGGCACTGCCGATTCTGCTTATATCTATACGCCGACCGCAGGCGCTAATGACATGACAGCAAACAAAGTTAAACTGGCCGATGGTAAATTAGCTTTGAATGTTACCGAAACTCCAACATTTGTAGTACCATCGGGAACCGAAGAAACAGTAACTACCCTGTCTGCAAAACAAACCGATGCCATAACCGCCAGCACTGCGTTTGATAACAGTATTACCCTGTATCCAAACCCAACTGCAAAATATACAACCGTTGCATTAAACAACACCACCAACGGAGACGTAACTATTAAAGTTACCGATGCAAATCATGGTAAAGTATATGCAACCTATACCGGAACCAAAAATGGCCCCACATTTTCACAAACCATAGATATTAGTCAGGTACCGATGGGTGTTTGTATTGTGCAGATAATCCAGGGCAGCCAGAAAAGCATTCGAAAGGTGATAAAAACTTATTGATTGAAATACACCTTCTCAAAGAGGGCGGGTCATGCAGGTACTCGAAGCATGAGGGCGAGCCTTTACGCTTATGTTTCGAGTACTTCAGCATGACCCCTTAGTTGCAACTAATCACCAATTAACTACCAAACTAATAGGGATTTTACTAATTTCGCACCTCATACGTGCAAATCACAACAATGGACTATCAATTTAAAGATATAGAGCAAAAATGGCAGCAGTTTTGGGCCGAAAATCAAACCTTTAAGGCCGAAGATAACAGCACCAAACCCAAGTATTATGTATTGGATATGTTTCCTTATCCATCAGGAGCGGGGCTGCATGTAGGGCATCCGCTGGGCTATATTGCTTCCGATATTTTTGCACGCTATAAACGTTTAAAAGGGTTCAACGTATTGCACCCAATGGGGTATGATTCCTTCGGGTTACCTGCCGAGCAATATGCTATACAAACAGGGCAGCATCCGGCTTTAACTACCGAGGCTAATATTGCTACTTACCGCCGTCAGCTTGACCAGATCGGTTTTTCGTTTGATTGGAGCAGAGAGGTACGCACCAGTTCGCCGGGCTATTACAAATGGACCCAGTGGATCTTTATGCAACTGTTCAACTCCTGGTATAATAAGGAGGCCGATAAAGCAGAATCGATAGATAAACTTATCGTGCATTTTGAGCAAAATGGTTCGGCAGGTATTAATGCAGTGAGCGATGATGAAGTTTTAACTTTTACTGCTGATGAATGGCAAGCTATGAGCCATGATGAGCAACAAGCTGAACTATTAAAATACCGCATTACTTACCTGCGCGAAAGTACAGTTAACTGGTGCCCCGCATTAGGAACCGTATTGGCTAATGACGAGGTAAAAGATGGCTTTAGCGAACGTGGAGGTTTCCCGGTTGAGCAAAAGAAAATGATGCAATGGAGCATGCGGATAACCGCCTATGCCCAGCGCTTATTAGAAGGGTTAGATACCATCGACTGGCCCGAACCGCTAAAAGAGATGCAACGCAACTGGATAGGCAAAAGCGTAGGCGCTTTAGTAAGGTTCGAGGTTTGTGGATCGGGGAGCGAGGAAGAAAATGCAACTCACACACCGGCCACCGGCCACCCGTCACCCGCTACCCGCCACAACATAGAGGTTTTCACCACCCGTGTCGATACTATTTTTGGTGTAACCTTTGTTGTTATTGCGCCGGAGCATGAGCTGGTATCAGCCCTAACTACGCCTGAACAAAAAGGTACTATTGAGGCGTACATCACCCAAACTAAAAAGAAATCAGAGCTGGACCGTATGGCTGATACAAAAACAGTATCGGGCGCATTTACGGGCAGCTATGTGCTTAACCCGTTGAACGGCGAAAGGATTCCGATCTGGATTGCTGATTATGTGCTTGCGGGTTATGGAACCGGCGCAGTAATGGCGGTACCATCCGGCGATCAGCGCGATTACTTATTTGCCAAACACTTTGATCTGCCTATAGTGCCGATCATGGATATACAAAACATTGAAACCGAAGCCGACCCAACTAAAGAGGGCCGTTATATCAATTCGGATTTTATTAACGGCTTAACTTACAAAGACGCTACCGCAGCGATAGTTGCTAAACTGGAAGAATTGGGCGCGGGCAAGGCAAAAGTAAACTTTAGAATGCGTGATGCCATTTTTGGCCGCCAGCGTTACTGGGGCGAACCCGTGCCGGTATATTTTAAAGATGGCTTACCTTATTTAATTGAAGAGAGTGATTTGCCTTTAGTATTGCCAGAGGTAGACAAATACCTGCCAACTGAAAGCGGAGAACCGCCTTTGGGTAGAGCTACAGACTGGAGTTATAAAAGTCAAAAGTTAAAAGTCAAAAGTCAAAAGTCGGAAGAAAACGGAGAGGGGGCCGGTTATGCCTACGAGCTTTCTACCATGCCGGGATGGGCTGGCTCAAGCTGGTACTGGTACCGCTATATGGATGCGCACAACGATGAGGAGTTTGCATCTGAAACTGCAGTTAAATACTGGAAGGATGTTGACTTATACATTGGCGGCAGCGAGCATGCTACCGGGCATTTGCTGTACAGCCGTTTCTGGAATAAGTTTATGAAGGATATTGGCGTTGTATTTGAAGAAGAGCCTTTCAAAAAATTGATCAACCAGGGGATGATACAGGGGCGTTCAAATTTTGTATATCGCTTAGTTGACGAAGAAGGACGTAGTACAAATACCTTTGTTTCGTATGGTTTGATCAAGCAATACAATACATCGCCATTACATGTTGATGTTAATATTGTAGAGAATGAGGTATTAAACCTTGATAAATTTAAAATGTGGCGCCCAGAATACGCTGATGCTGAATTTATATTGGAAAACGGCAAATATATCTGCGGTGTTGAAGTTGAAAAGATGTCGAAATCTAAGTTCAACGTGGTTAACCCCGATGATTTGATCGAACGTTACGGTGCTGATACGCTGCGTATGTACGAAATGTTTTTAGGTCCGCTGGAGCAAAGCAAGCCCTGGAACACCAATGGCATTGAAGGCGTATTCAAGTTCCTGCGTAAATTCTGGCGCTTGTTTCATAATGACCAATGGGCATTTAGTGTAAGCAGTGCCGAACCATCAAAAGCCGAACTAAAATCATTGCATAAGATCATCCGTAAAGTTGAAGAAGATGTGGAGCGTTTCTCGTTCAATACCTCAGTTTCCAGCTTTATGATAGCGGTTAATGAATTAACTGATCTTAAATGCAATAACAAAGCGATATTGCAGGATATGGTGATCATACTTTCGCCTTATGCACCGCATATTTGTGAGGAATTGTGGACCTTATTAGGCAACGCTGCCGGAACCCTTTCTTACGCGGCTTATCCTAAATTCAATCCAAATTATTTGATCGAGGATGATTTTGCTTACCCGATATCCATCAACGGCAAAACAAAATTGAACCTGAGCATTCCGTTAAGCTATGATCAGGATGCAGTTACCAGTTTTGTATTGGCCAATGCCGATGTGCAAAAATATCTTGCCGGGAAAGCCCCTAAAAAGGTGATCGTAGTTAAGGGCCGTATTGTAAATATGGTGGTTTAAAAATAAGGGTGTCATATTGAGGTTCTCGAAACATGAGGGCAGGCCTCTGCGCTTATGCTTCGGGTGCCTCAGCATAACATCCCAATAATTCGCTGTTGACAACACTGTAATTACCTGACAATTAACACCCTCATTCCTCTTAGTGTAACAATTACAATATGTTTTACATTAAATCAATAAAAATGACAATCTGATTGTAACATTTAAGGTATTTTCGCCTCCAATTACCAAAAATACCTGAAATGAAGCGTTTATATATATTTATTCTATTTTTAAGCTGTTTTATTACAGCTAAGGCGCAGTTTGGCGTAGGAGGCAGTGGCTCAACAATTATTGGCAGAATATCTGGCACAGTGATAGATTCGGTTACTAAAAAACCATTGGATTATGCAACCGTATCTATTTTCCGCAGTGGCGGCAAGGCACCTTTAAACGGTGTATTAACCGACGAAAAAGGAAATTTCAAGATAAGCGACATCCATCCGGGCACTTACAAACTGAGCTTTACATTTATCGGTTACCCAACCAAAACAATTGACGGCATTGTAACCACGCCCGGCAAACCTGATAGAAATTTAGGTACTGTTGTAGTGGCTCCAAGTTCAAAACAATTAAATGAAGTGGTTATTGCGGGCCAAACACCTATTATCGAAAACCACATTGATAAAATTGTTTATAATGCTGAAAAGGATATTACCAACGTAGGCGGTAATGCCAGCGATGTATTACAAAAAGTTCCGTTGGTAGCTGTTGATATTAATGGGAACGTATCATTACGTGGTGATAATAACGTTAAGGTGTTGATCAACGGTAAACCGTCAGGCGCTATGTCGGCCAGTTTATCAGATGTATTAAAAACTATCCCCGCCGATCAGATCAAAAGTATCGAAGTGATCACCTCGCCATCTGCAAAATATGATGCGGAAGGTTCGGCAGGTATTATCAATATCATCACCAAACAAAAAAATGTTTCGGGTATAAGTGGTTCGGTTAGCGGTGGTATTGGTACACGCCAAAACAACGGTAACTTTAACTTAAATTATAACAAAGACCGTTTAAGTGTATCGGTAAATATTGGCGGTAACCTTACCTGGCCTCAAACATCAATAACAGACTTTGCACAAACCTTTACTAAAACTGATTCCATAGAGCATCAAGGATATACCCGTAACAGTACTATTAAAAGATACGGGTCGATAAGCTCGGCAACGGCAAGCTATACTTTTAATGATTATAACAGCATAAGTTCAACATTTAGGTATAACCGCGGCGGATTTAATGTAAACGGTACGCAAGCCAATGGTACTGACACCACGGTAAATGGTGTAAGGCTTACTAATCCTACTTCCTATGGAAACACCACCGCACAGCATAACCTGTTTGATGGTTTTGACTGGAGCATTGATTATACGCACAAGTTTCATAAAGAAGGCCATGAGCTTGATATATCAGGCCAATGGAGCCATAGCATTGTTAATACGGATTATACAAATATTTATTCACCCGAGATTTTACCCAACCAAAGAGGTGTAAATGATGGTACAAACAATGAATATACTTTCCAGGTAGATTATACCCTGCCTATAAGCAAAGTATTTAAGTTTGAAGCAGGTGGTAAAGCCACCATCAGAAGATTAAACAGTATTTATGATGTTTATGGCGGCGCTGATCTGAATACTATTGATGAGGTTAACTCCAATATTTACGGTTATAATCAGAATGTTTATGCGGGTTATTCTGTTTTTACAATTACCTTGCCTAAAAGCTATACACTATTAATTGGCGGCAGGTTTGAGAATACCGACATTACCGGCGACCCAAGTAATGCATTGCAAGACCTGCAACCATTCACTAGTAGCTACCCCATATTTATACCGAGCTTTACCATACAAAAGCAGGTAGGTACTTCACAAACCTGGAAATTAAGCTACAGCAAACGTATAACACGCCCAAGCCTTACTTATCTTAACCCGTTTGTTAATATGAGTAATATACAGAACGAGACGCAGGGTAACCCCGAGCTTTCTCCGGAAATTTCGCAAACGGTTGAGCTGAACTACAATACTTTCATTAAGTCATCTGTACTTAACGCATCTATTTATGTTAAGCATATTAATAATTTAATTGAAAGTATAGCTAAGCCAACTACTACTGTGGTTGCTCCCGGCGATACTACTAACGGAACGCTAACTACTTACCAAAACATTGGTTCAAATAACTCTGTAGGTGCAAGTTTCTTTGGTTCGGTAAATCCTGTTAAGCCATTAACCATTAGGGCAAGTATCAATGCTTATACCTATAATCCAAACCCGACAGGAGATTATTCTGCCGACCAAACCAGCAATGGTACTTACGTACAATATAATGCCTTTGGAATGGCTGAAGTTGACCTGAAACATGACATTGTTACCCAGGTTTTTGCAATAGAAAACTCTCCGCGCCGTACTATACAGGGAACTAACCCATCGTTCAGTCTGTTAGGCTTTGGAGTGAGGAAACAGTTTGATAATAAAAAGGCATCATTGGGTATAAACGTGTTGCAGCCGTTTAACAAGTATAAATACTTTGACCAGAATATATCAAGCCCCGGGTTTACACAAACCAGCAGTACGGCTTTCCCATTCCGTTCAATAGGTTTAACGTTTAGCTATAGCTTTGGTAAGCTAACATTTAGCAACCCTAAGAAAGCCAGCGATAACCCTGACGACGAAAAACAAGGCGACCAGGGTATGGGTGGCGCACCAGCTGCACCTGCGGGTGGTAGTGGTAACGGCGGCGGTAGTCGTTAATAGTGAGCAACCTTATAATATTCAAAAGGCCTCCTGACAAATCAGGAGGCCTTTTTTGTGGGTTTATTCTGCATCTACCTCAATGCCTATTTGTTTGAGTAATAGCGATGCATTAAAGGTTTTGCACTCGCCATGTTTAATCTTGTAATCAAACAGCATTTCGCCGTCTTTAACCTGTATATCAAAATAAAAATTGCGTACATAATCCGGATATTTCTTCTCCAATTCAGCAATCTGCAAATCATGTGTAGCAACCATGCCTACTCCTTTTTTCCTGATCAGCTGCTCGATCACTGCCTTTGAGCCCAGGTATTTATCAACCGAATTGGTACCGCGCAGCATCTCATCTATCAAAAAGAAAACTTTAGGCTCCGTTTCAACTGCGCCAAGCAACATTTGGAGGCGGTCAAGCTCAGCCTTAAAGGTTGATGTACTTTCATTCAATGAGTCCTTAATACGCATATAGCTGATGATGGTAATAACTGATACCTGCATTTCGCTCGCGCAAACGGGCGCACCGGCCAATGCCAATACAGAGTTGATGCCAATGGTCCGCAGAAAAGTGCTTTTGCCAGCCATATTTGAGCCGGTGATAATGTCGATATTAAAAGCGTTATCCATCTCATAATCATTCTCGATCCGGTTTTTGCTATAGATGAGTGGATGGGCCAGATTTGTAGCCGTTACAGTATAACCGTCGCCATCTGCAATTTGCGGAAAGCTCCAATCCCGGTAATTAATATTTAATGATGCCAGGCTGATGAGTGCCTCAAATTCGGCTATTACATCAAAGGCAGCTTCAAAGTTTTGGTGGTTATCGCGCTTCCAGTTTTCAATGGCGATGATCTGGCGGATGTCCCATATCAGGAAAACGTTCAGTAAAAAACCAACAATCAGGTTTAAATGATAATTAAGCTTGTTAATCAACTCTGATAAGTCTTTTATTTTTTCCGATGTTTTTCCGGCTTTAAGCGTTTGAGAGAGCTTATCACAAAGTGATGAATCCCATTGTTGCTCTTCAATCTTTTTAAAAACTATAGCGTAACCGGCTAAAGTAGCTCCAATCTTATTAGCAATAAAACTGGTTTTTTTAATGTATTCAGCCTTAGAAAAAACCAGGCCCATGTTAAACAAACCAATTAACACAGCTATATCTTTAGCGTATGAATTGAAAAAAGCAGCTATTATTGCTGCGCTCAATAACCAGGGAGCTATTTTAGCATAAATACTCATCCACTTTTCACCCGGCAAATTAAGCGGTATGCCCAGGTAAATAAATAGCCGTTTTAGTTGGTCGGTTTCTTCATTTTTCGCGAAAAGCACAGTAGCTTGTACATCCAGTTTCCAGTCGTTTTTGATAGCTAATTCCTTCACTGCATTCTGGCGCTCAATGATAGTTCCTTTCGCTGATGGCGCATTTAACCAACCGACTAACTTATTATTACCATTAACAGTTGCTGCCCGGTTTATTAATTGATATAATGAGGCTTTACCAAATATATCCAGATCGGCACTGTAATAGTGTTTTTCATCAGTAAAGCTACTGCCGTTATCGTACAGGTTATCATGTTGGAGTATGCTATTTATCTCATTCTCATTAACTAATACAAGGTTTTTAAAATAATCCCATTGCTTTTCAAACAGACTTTGCTTTGATACCAGCCAGGCAAAACCAAAGAGTATCACTACAAGAGATATGGCTATAATGGTAAAATTGTTATTTGCCTGGGCTATCCATATGGCAATTACGAGTAAGCCTATTAGTCCGAGCCGCAAAAATGAATAGGTATTTACCAGCTTTTCAAATTTACTTACTTGTAACTGTGCGTTTTGTGCCCTTTGTTTATAATCGGTTATAATATCTTGTTCCATGCTGAATAAAAATCAAGCTAAATAAGCACTTAATATTTAAATAAACGTTTATTTTGTTCGCAATATGAAGATCACCTTTTTAACCGTAGGTAAAACAGAGGACGCTTATTTAAAAGACGGTATTGAAAAGTATGTCAAGCGACTTAAACATTATACCCGGCTTGAGATAATTGAGCTTGCTGAGTTAAAAAATACCAAGGCTTTGACTCCTGAGCAACAAAAGGCTAAAGAAGCCGAAATGATCCTCAAAAAAATAACTGTTACCGACTATGTTATTTTGCTTGATGAGAACGGTACAGAATTATCATCTCAACAATTTGGAGCGTATATTAATAAAAAAGCAATTGCCGCAGTTGTAAACCTGGTTTTTATAGTTGGCGGCCCCTATGGGTTTGATGAACAGGTGTACCAGCGGGCCAATGATAAATTATCGCTTTCGCGGATGACTTTTTCGCACCAAATGGTGCGCCTTTTTTTTACCGAACAACTCTATCGTGCCTTTACCATTATTAAAGGCGAGCCTTACCATCATTCCTGAAAATTTTAGGCAAAAAGTCAGATTTCTGTAAAAAACATTTAAGGGTGGTTTAGGTTAAGTTATCGAATACTATATTTAGGTTTCAGTTAATTAAATATCTTACCTATGCATCAAGTATTTACCGAACTGGCATCTGGGAAATTTATTTTCTTTTACGTACTTATCATTTCTACCATCATTATACACTACCGTGGTAAAATGAGGTACAAGTTTTTCAGACAGCTTACAGACCACTCAACTTTTATGGCACCTATTAATGTGCCGATGTATGCCTTGTCAGGCGTTGAGAACAAACCCTATATAAAAACAGACTCCTTTCCCCAGCTCACACTTTTAAAAAACCACTGGCAAACCATACGCGATGAGGCCATTTTGTTGGAGCGCGAAGAACTGATAAAAGGTTCGGATAAATATAACGATGTCGGCTTTAACTCCTTTTTCCGCCGTGGATGGAAACGCTTTTATTTAAAATGGTATGATGATTTTCATCCATCAGCCAAAAAATATTGCCCACAGACGGTTGAATTATTAAAACAAGTGCCAGAAATTAAGGCCGCCATGTTTGCCGTATTACCCGCAGGAAGCGAATTATTAAAACATCGCGACCCATATGCAGGGTCATTACGCTATCATTTGGGTTTGATAACCCCCAACTCCGATGCCTGCAATATTGTGGTTGATGGCCTGCCTTATGCCTGGAGAGATGGAGAAGATGTATTGTTTGATGAAACCTACATCCATTATGCCGAAAATAAAACCGATAAGGACAGGCTGATACTTTTTTGCGATGTGGAACGCCCGGTAAGGACATGGTTCGGTAAAGGATGGAATAAATTTTTCGGCTGGTTTATTATGGCTGCGGCAGCATCACCAAATATGGGCGAAGATAAAACAGGTAACATCAATAAAGTATTCCGATACATTTACTCTATAAGGCTCGTTGGCAAAAAGCTAAAGGCTTATAATCGGAATTTATATTATGGTGTAAAATATGCGCTGATGATCCTGATACTTTGGTTGATATTCAGATAAACTGATAATTCCTTAATTCCTGTTTACCGCATTGTTAATGCACAAATAACATTAAATTGGTTAACTTTGCGGCATGTCAGCAGGTCATTCCCATTCGCACGATCATTCTCATGATCACTCACACGATCATTCACATGGTTTTGGTCATCATCATCATGCACCCAAGATCGATAATTTAAATACCGCTTTTATTGTTGGTATTATATTAAATTCTGCCTTTGTAGTTGCTGAGGTAGTTGCGGGTTTGATCAGTGGTTCATTATCATTACTTACCGATGCAGGCCATAATTTGAGCGACGTTGCTGGCCTGGCCCTTGCATTGCTGGCTTTTAAATTAACTAAAGCAAAATCAAACAATAATTTCACTTACGGTTACAAGCGTTCAACTATTATCGTATCATTTTTTAATGCGGTAATATTATTTGCTTCGGTTGGCATTATAGCTTATGAGGCGGTAATAAGATTCATTCATCCCGAAGTGATCTCGGGTAGTGTTATGGCTTTTGTATCGCTGGGAGGCATTTTTGTAAACGCTATAACCGCCTATTTATTTGTTAAAGGCAAAGACACCGACCTGAATATTAAAAGTGCTTATATGCACATGGCAATGGATGCTGTAGTATCATTTGGTGTGGTAATATCAGGTGTTATTATCTATTTTACTCACTTTTATTTTATTGATAGTATAGTAAGCTTAATTATAGCCATTGTAATATTAAGAGGCACCTGGAGCTTGTTAAAAGACAGCCTGCGCCTTGAAATGGATGGTGTACCCAAGGAATTGGATCTGGGAAAGATCAAATCTGAACTAATGAAAGCAAAAGGTGTGGTTGATGTGCATCACATGCACGTTTGGGCGCTCAGTACTACTGAAAATGCCTTGACAGCTCACCTGGTTGTCGACCCGGAACATATGACCGTGTTTGATAATATCAAACATGACCTTCGCCATCGTTTGGAGCATCTCGATATTAGCCATAGTACGTTCGAACCGGAGTTTGCCGACGAAAAATGCCAGCACGAGGATTGTTAAGGCTCCTTCTTAAATAAGAAAAATAGGCTACAAAAAAAGCGTCATTGTGAGAAATGAAGCAATCTCTAAACTATACAGAGCGGATTTGTATTCCTGACCTATTGGCGTAGAGATTGCTTTGTTCCTGCAATGACGCTCGGATATATTGTTTGTATTCTCTCTTCAGAGAAATTACTCAGCTCTTCTTGGTTTACTAACCGCCTTTGGTTTCGAAGCTGCTTTTGGCGCAGCTTGTTGAGTAACCTTAGGGGCTGTTGTAACCGGTGCCTTTTTAACTTTTACGGCAGGTTTCTCGCCTTCAGCAGTTGCAGTTTCTTCAGTTGCAGCCTCTGCCGGTTTTTCTGCTTCGTTAAAGAAAGGCATGTCCTTTAGTAAATGATACCAGGTTACTACCTTTTTCATATCAGAGGCATAAACTTTTTCCTCATCATGGTCAGGCGCTACTTCTTTAAAAAACTCTCTTAGCTTTTTACCGTCTACTTTAGCATCGGGTACGTTTTGAGCAGCTTTTATGCGCGTAAAAACATCAGTAAGCTTAATGTCGTCATCATAACCAAAAATGGTTATTTCATCTAAAGCAGCAAGTTTAGCTGTCGACAAATTAGCGATCAGCTTGGTTTTTTGCGCGTCAAGGCTCTCTAAAATAAAACCTGTTTTATTTTGCGATAATGCTTTCCACAATCCCGGTTTACCGGATACGGCTACTATTCCTTGTAGGTTCATATTTTTGGTTGAAAGTTAAAAGTTGAAGGTTGAAAGTCAAAAGAAGCAAAAAAACATACCTGCAACTTTTAACTTTCAACTTTTAACTCAAAAATTAATCTTCTATTACTTCAATGCTTAAAATCTTATCATTCTGGCGGATATCATCAACCACATCTACATTTTCAATCACTTTACCAAAGCAAGTATGGTTCCTGTCTAAGTGTGCGGTGTTGGCACGGCTGTGGCAGATAAAAAATTGTGATCCACCAGTGTTACGGCCAGCATGAGCCATTGACAAAACACCACGATCATGGTATTGATTTTCGCCCTAAGCTCACAATCAATTGTATAACCTGGGCCGCCGCTGCCTGCTTTGTAAGCGGTTTCGGGCGATTTTGAGAACGGGCATCCGCCCTGTACCATAAAATTCGGTATCACACGGTGAAAAGCCAGGCCATCATAAAAACCTTCTTTAGCTAATTTTTTAAAATTTGCAACCGCCTTTGGTGCATCGTTATCATAAAATTCGACAGTCATGTCGCCTTTTTCAGTTTTGATGATCGCTTTACTCATTTCTAATTTTTAAATAGTTGGCAAAGGTAATAATTTGAGCTGAAAGGCGAAACGCAAAAGCGGAAAGGTTTATTAACCATTATTTTATAAAGGCATCATTGCAATGCTTTTATAAAAGTTTTACTGGCCGCCGCCTGATGATGGCGTTCCATTAAATTTAAACACATCTCCCATATTGGCATTGTCATAAGTGCTCACGTTCATGTCTTTTATAATGCCTGTTTCAATACTGTAAACCCAGCCATGTATGCCTAACTCCTGGCCTTTTTCCCAGGCATTTTGCACAATAGATGTTTTACACAGGTTATAAACGTTTTCAATCACATTATATTCTACCAATTTATCGACACGTTCTTTTTCATCTTTAATTAGGTCGAGCTTGCTGGCATGCAGCCGGTATACATCCTTAATATGGCGCAGCCAGTTATCAATTAAGCCGTATTGTTGATTGGTCATGGCGGCAATAACACCACCGCAGCCGTAATGCCCGGTTACTATCACGTGTTTTACCTGTAAAACATTCACCGCATAATCCAGTACCGATAGCATGTTCATATCGGAGTGTATCACCATATTGGCAATGTTACGGTGTACAAATATTTCGCCCGGGCTGGTGTTGGTTATCTGGTTGGCCGGTACGCGACTATCGGCGCAGCCAATCCATAAAATAGGTGGTTTTTGCCCATTAGCCAGTTTGGTAAAATAATCCGGGTCTAACTTTAAAGTATCTGCTACAAATTGCTTGTTGCCTTCGAGCAATGTATCATAAGTAATGTGGCTGGTATCATGGATGGGTTTATATGAAGGGCACATAGTAGTCGAATTATTTAAGGGTTAAATATCCGCCTTTTTTTTGTTTTTTGAAAATATCCGGACAAGCTTATGTAAAGCTATTGGCGAAAGATCGTAATATAGAACGGTAAACAATATCATCGCAATGAAATAAAATACCGTAAAGTCATATTTATCAAATAAATAGCCGCCCGCCAATGCGCCTAAAAAATAAAAGCCAAGAATAGTAAAGCGAATAAGCATTCTGGCTTTCAATCCCTGTGGTTTTTTGGGATCAGGGTAAAGCCATTCGGCTACATCGGCACCCAGATCAGTAAATAACCCGGTTAAGTGCGAGGTTTTGATCAATCCACCCGATACATTTGATACCAGCCCATTTTGTAAACCCATAGCCAGGATAATTGCACTGGTGATGATCTCTTTTTCAAGCAAAGTATCGGCAAAATAATTCCGGCCATAAAATGCCACGAACAGTAAAATGATAGCTTCTAAAATTATAGGCAAAGCATTGGCGCGATAAACACTCTTATGCCGTCGCCATCGAACCAGGAAATTAGCAGCAAATGCGCCTGCAAAAAACAGGAACAGCCATATTGAAAACAAGATAACCTGCGGCAAATTCCGTTCGATCACATTTCTGGCGAGGTTGGCAAAATGCCCGGTCATGTTGGTGGTAAAGGCCAAAAAAGCAATGGCACCCGAAACATTGGTCATGCCCGACACAAATGCTGTAGTTGATGCCAGCAATAGATTTTCCTTCAGTGTTCGATCGTCATTTGTGCGTTTCAGCATGTTTGCTTTAATTATTTGCCAGGTACGGCAGCCTTATGCAAACGACAATGAATTGCCGCATACTATATGCGTTATTTTAACTCCGCTAAGCCTCTGCTTTAACCAATCAGCCATAAACGCCGATCCTGCTTCTTCGCTTGGTATATGGCCGGTTACTACAAGCGCAATGGAGCGGCCTTCGGCTCGGGCATCGCGCACATATTCAGCGGTTTCCCATTCTGCTATTTCGCCGCATACCAGTACATCGGGTTTATATTTGTCAATAGCTTCAATCTGCGGCCTTCCGCCTGCCGCACCGGGCATAAGCAATATATTTTTACAGGTTTGGGACAGATCGCCAATGTATCGCACTTTGGATGTTTCGAGTTTATATTTTAGTTGAGCTATCAATCCACCCAAAGCAATTTCAGGTAAAATAAAAGTATTACTGCCTTGCTGGTATGCTTTCCAGCCCAGTTTAGCTACTACACCCGTAGTAACACCATCAGGCTGCAGGCTGTGAATATAATCATGATTGCGCCAAATGGTTATATTATGCTTTTTAAGCAGATCCGCTTTGTATTGATATACTTCATCGTTTTGCAGCCAGCTTACATCATCGGTATGATTATAAAATGTGGGCTCGTGGCATATTATAAAATTGGCACCCAGGGCAACTGTCTTCTTTATCACATCTACGGTAGGAAACATGGTGGTGACAATCCCGGTTACAATTGTATCACGACTGCCCGATTTCAACGTATCTACCGTACTGGCGAAAGGGGCATTTGGTACTGTTTTAATAAACATATCCATAATTTGCCCAACAGTATAACTGCTATCCAGCTTAAAAAAATTACCGGCTTTACTTAAGGCTGGTGTTGCCATTACAGCCGCTGTACTTAGCGTTAGATTGGTGATAAACTTTCTTCGGGTATGGTCTTGTTGCATTTGATGTCAGAAGATTGAAGGGTTATAATACTCAAAATCAAATGTAATTAAAAGCACGTAAACTATATTGCCGCTTAATTGCTATTTTTAGCATCTTGCATTGAAGATCATATTATAAACCCATACTGTGGACAATAAAATAAAACAATTAAAGCAAAAGCAAGCCGAGGCTCTTTTAGGCGGCGGTCAGGCACGGATTGAAAGTCAGCATAAAAAGGGGAAATTAACTGCCCGTGAGCGCGTTCATTTTTTAATGGATGATGGTTCATTCCAGGAGATCGGGATGTTGGTTGCCCATCGCTCGGTTGATTTTGGGATGGAAAAAGAAAAGTATCCAGGCGATGGTGTTATTACCGGTTATGGTACTATCAATGGCAGGCTGGTTTATGTTTTTTCACAGGATTTTACTGTTTTTGGGGGATCTCTGTCCGAAACCCATGCCGAAAAGATTTGCAAGATAATGGATCTGGCTATGAAGAACGGCGCACCAGTAGTTGGTCTAAATGATTCAGGCGGAGCGAGGATACAGGAAGGGGTGGTATCATTAGGTGGTTATGCCGATATATTTTACCGTAATACTATGGCATCGGGCGTTGTGCCGCAAATATCGGCTATTATGGGGCCCTGCGCTGGTGGCGCGGTGTATTCGCCTGCTATTACCGATTTTATTTTGATGGTTGAAAACACCTCCTACATGTTTGTAACAGGCCCAAACGTGGTTAAAACGGTCACACATGAGGTGATAACTTCTGAAGAACTGGGCGGGGCTACTACACATGCTACCAAATCGGGTGTTACCCATTTTGCCTGCGCTAATGAGATACTGGCTATACAGCACGTTAAAAAGTTGTTGAGCTATATGCCGCAAAATTGCGAGGACACTGCACCGGCATTGCCTTATGAAGCACAAAATGAGCTGCGCCCGGAGCTGAATACCATAATGCCTGCCAATAATTCGCAGCCTTATGATATTCGTGAGGTTATAGAGAAGGTGATAGATGTAGATTCGTTTTTAGAAGTACATAAAGATTTTGCTGAAAATATAGTGGTAGGTTTTGCGCGTTTAGCGGGCAGGAGCATAGGTATTGTAGCTAATCAGCCTGCATTTTTAGCCGGAGTGCTTGATATTCATTCTTCAACCAAAGGAGCCCGTTTTGTGCGTTTTTGCGATAGTTTTAATATCCCATTATTAGTATTTGAGGATGTCCCGGGGTTTTTGCCGGGTACCGACCAGGAGTGGAACGCTATTATCACCAATGGCGCTAAACTATTATATGCCTTTTGCGAGGCTACCGTGCCGCGTATTACCGTTATTACCCGCAAAGCTTATGGTGGCGCGTATGATGTAATGAACAGCAAACATATTGGTGCCGATATGAATTTTGCCTGGCCCACTGCCGAAATAGCCGTAATGGGAGCCAAGGGCGCTGCTGAGATCATCTTTAAACGCGAAATAAATGCAGCACCAGATAAGGAAGCCAAATGGCGCGAAATGGAGCAGCTATACTCTGAAACTTTTGCCAACCCATACCGCGCCGCCGAACGTGGCTTTATTGATGAAGTAATATTACCCGAAGAAACCAGGTTTAAACTGATCCACGCATTTAAAATGCTGGAGAACAAAGTGGTTAATAACCCGAAAAAGAAACACGGAAATATACCGTTATAGCGTATAAAGTCAAGAGTAGAGAATCAAGAAGCAAGAGTAAAAGCTTACGCTATAATTAGTTACCCTTTTTTCAATAATATCGCGACATCGTTACGTAAATTAAGTGTTAAATATAAAACTAACGTGCTTAATTTTAGTTAAATTAGCATAACCATATCCATTACTATGAAACTCAAATTTTTTGCCATTGCATTTTTAGTATTCGCAGTTGGCGCTGCCCATGCTCAGGGCCTTTTAAAAGGATCAGTGCATGAAAGAGGCAGTAATATCAAACTGACCAATGTTTTTATTCACGATACTAACAACAACCAGGTAACGCTAACCGATAAGAATGGTGATTTTGAAATAAAAACGGCCACAGGTCATACCCTAATCATTAATTCTCCGGGCTATGTATCAGATACATTGTATGTTATTGATATGACACCCAAAAAGATAAACATGACGGTATTGACCATCGCTCTGCGCGAAGTAAATATCAACTCAAGCCGTGCTACCTTTAATCCGGAGGAAGAATACCCGGAAGTTTACCAGAAGAGTAAGGTATATATTCTTTCGCCAACCAGTTGGTTTGGTAAAGATGCAAAGGATGCGCGCCGCTTAAAACGCTATTTTGCAGAAGAAGAGGAAGATCAAAAGGTTGATGCCGTATTTAATATGGCCTATGTAGGCAGCCTTGTGCCGTTAAAAGGGCAGGATCTGGAAAACTTTATGACGCTGTATCGCCCAAGTTATGATTTTGTAAAAAGCAATACCCGTGAATCAATGGCTGTTTATGTGAACGATTCTTATAAAAAATACCTGGCCTTGCCTCCTGAAAAACGTACACCGTTACAGTTGAGCAGCCAGTAGGGTAAAAAGATTCTTAAAGAAGTAAAGAGCCATCTGGAAAACCAGATGGCTCTTTATGTTATCTACATATTCCTCCTGTATTGCCCGCCAACCTCATACAGGGCATGCGATATCTGTCCTAAGGAACAATATTTACAGGCTTCCATCAGGCTTTCAAAAATGTTATCACCTGCAATGGCTTTTGTTTGCAGTTCTTTCAGTAATTGCGGCACCATAGCCTCATTGCGGTGCTGAAAAGCTAATAATGTGCTGATCTGATACTGTTTTTCTTCTTCGGTTGCACGTATCACTTCGCCTGGTGTTATGGTTGGCGATCCTTTTTTGTTCAGGAAGGTGTTTACGCCAATTATCGGGTATTCGCCATTGTGTTTAAGGGTTTCATAATAGAGCGACTCTTCCTGTATTTTGCTGCGCTGATACATGGTTTCCATGGCACCTAATACCCCGCCGCGGTCGTTGATGGCTTTAAATTCGGTCATTACAGCTTGTTCTACCAGATCGGTCAGTTCTTCAATAATAAATGCCCCTTGTAAAGGATTTTCATTTTTAGCCAAACCCAATTCACGGTTAATGATCAGTTGTATAGCCATTGCCCTGCGTACTGATTCCTCAGTAGGGGTAGTAATGGCCTCGTCATAAGCATTGGTGTGTAACGAGTTGCAGTTATCATAAATGGCATACAATGCCTGCAGGGTAGTGCGGATGTCATTAAAATCAATTTCCTGCGCATGTAACGACCGTCCGCTGGTTTGGATATGGTACTTCAACTTTTGTGAACGGTCATTTCCCTTGTATTTGTTTTTGATGGCTTTTGCCCATATCCGCCGGGCTACCCTGCCAATCACAGAATATTCCGGATCGATTCCGTTACTGAAAAAGAACGACAAATTTGGTGCGAAGTCATCAATAGACATGCCCCTGCTTAGGTAGTATTCTACATAAGTAAACCCGTTTGATAGCGTAAATGCCAGTTGTGTGACAGGGTTAGCACCCGCCTCAGCAATATGATAACCTGAAATAGATACCGAGTAAAAGTTGCGCACCTTTTCATTAATAAAATACTGCTGTATATCGCCCATCATCCGCAACGCAAATTCGGTACTGAAAATGCAGGTATTTTGCGCCTGGTCCTCCTTCAAAATATCTGCTTGCACCGTGCCCCGAACGGTAGCAATAGCATAGGCTTTTATTTGTGCATAGATATCAGGTGGTAGAATCTGATCGCCGGTTAAACCTAGGAGCATAAGGCCTAAACCGTTGTTGCCGGTGGGTAAAGAATCCTCCTTTGGAGAGGAATTTAGGGTGAGGCCATACTGCGGCCTTTGCAATCCCTTATCATCATACACTTCCTTAAACTTCGCCTCCACCAAATGCTCCAAGCCATGTTTATGAATGTATTTTTCACATTGCTGATCAATAGCTACATTCATGAAAAAGCCTAGCAACATAGGAGCAGGCCCATTAATAGTCATAGATACTGATGTTGATGCGCTGCACAGATCAAAGCCCGAATACAGTTTTTTGGCATCGTCAAGTGTGGCTATGCTTACGCCTGCATTGCCTATTTTACCATAAATATCCGGTCGCACATGCGGGTCCTCGCCGTATAAGGTAACTGAATCAAACGCAGTACTTAACCTATGTGCAGGTTGCCCCAGCGATACATAATGGAACCGCTTATTTGTGCGCTCTGGCCCACCCTCGCCGGCAAACATGCGGGTAGGGTCTTCTGTATCACGCTTTAGCGGAAACACACCTGCAGTATATGGGAACTCGCCCGGTACATTCTCGGTAAGCAGCCAACGCAAGATATCGCCCCAGGCTTCATATTTGGGCAGGGCAATTTTCGGTATTTGTAATTGCGATAACGAGGTATAAAACAAGGGCTGTTTGATCTCCTTATCACGCACTTTGTATATGAAATTTTCTGCTTTATATTTCTTAATCGTATCCGGCCAATCATTTAGCAAACGCTTACATTCTGCGTGAAGATGAGAGGCGAGGGTTTCATATATTTTTTGCAAAGACGCAATGTGTTGCGTCTCTACAGGTTGATTCACTTCCATTATATCTACCACACCCTTTACATTATACATTTGCATAGCAATTTTGCATTGCTCATCTACCCACTCGCTGTAAGACTTGCTGCTTTCTGTAATCTCAGCCAGGTAACGTACCCTGTCTGGTGGAATAATGTAACTTTTCTCTGAACCGCTTCCCGATATATCTGTAACACCACTGGTATCCAATGTAAAATCGACATTTGTTTTTGCTTTTATCGTTTTTATTACTATTGTAAACAGCTCATTCATTCCCGGGTCATTAAACTGGGATGCCATAGTGCCGAAAATGGGCAGCTCATCATCTTTAGCTGTAAATAAGTGGTGATTGCGTTTATATTGTTTCCGCACATCGCGTATAGCATCTAGCGCGCCCCGTTTGTCGAATTTATTGATCGCTACTATATCCGCAAAGTCAAGCATATCTATTTTTTCAAGCTGAGTAGCTGCGCCAAACTCTGGTGTCATCACGTATAGCGATACATCACAATAATCTGTTATCATCGTATCGCTTTGCCCGATGCCGCTTGTTTCCACAATCACCAGATCATATCCTGCTGCCTTACAAATATCGACCGATTCCTGCACATGCCTGCTCAGGGCCAGGTTAGCCTGCCGTGTAGCCAGCGACCGCATATAAACCCTCGGCGAGTTAATGGCGTTCATCCTGATCCGGTCGCCCAGCAGCGCACCACCTGTTTTTCGTTTGCTTGGGTCTACGGATATAATGGCTATTGTTTTGTCTGTTTCCATCAAAAACCGCCGCACCAGTTCATCCACCAACGATGATTTGCCTGATCCGCCGGTACCTGTAATGCCTAAGATCGGTGTCGTGTGCCGAGTGCCGTGTGGTCGGTTTTTAACTATCCGGACTATTTCGTCTGTAACATCAATGCCACTTTCTGCCGATGTGATCATCCGGGCTACACACTTATCGCAACCTAACATCCCCGAACCCCGGCCCTCGCTACCCGCAACCGGAAAATCACACTGTTGCAGCATATCATTGATCATCCCCTGCAAACCCATTGTGCGGCCATCATCAGGTGAATATATTCTGCTGATGCCATAAGCCTGCAATTCGGCTATCTCTTTAGGTAATATTACCCCGCCGCCGCCGCCAAATATTTTGATATGCCCAGCGCCGCGTTCCTGCAACAGGTCATACATATATTTAAAGTACTCCAAATGTCCACCCTGGTAACTGGTAAGCGCAATACCCTGTACATCTTCTTGTATGGCACAAGTTACCACCTCATCAACAGAGCGGTTATGCCCCAGGTGGATCACCTCGGTGCCGCTGCTTTGCAAAATTCGGCGCATAATATTTATAGTAGCATCATGCCCGTCAAACAAAGAGGCAGCAGTAACAAAACGAATCTTATTTACAGATTTATAGGCAGCAACACTTTCCATGATCATAATTGGTAATAACAAAGATAAGGTTTAAAGTTTGCAGTAGGCAGTTTGCAAATAGATACACCAGAATCAAATTTTTCCAAACATCCCATCTGAAATTTTGTACTTCTATAAATACTACTACCATGAAAAAATTAATTTTAAGCATAATGATTTGTGCAGGTTTAGGGCTGGCATCATCATGCATGGGGCATAAAACCAATGATCAGAATGTAACTGATACCGGTGCGACATCAGGAAATATCTCAACCGACTCAGGCGGTATCAAGCATGATTCAATCGCTATGAAAGGTGATTCAACTAAAATGAAGGACTCAACCACTGCTACAGGCGGGAAATAAATATTCCGTCAGGCTACATTCATCAAAGTACGCAGGCCTTTCCGACAAAGGGGGCGAGCCGTGAGTATGGCCGTGAGCGTGGAAGCATCCCCTTTGTCTTGATTTTTTTTTCGTGCTTTTTGTATCAAGGCAAAAAGTGATGTCATAGCGACAAGCGATACCACACGACCAACAATAAGCAATTTTCATATCATTTTTTCATCCGCACATCTGCATATCCGCACATCGATTCCACGCAATTCCTTATCTTTGCAGCAATGCAATCAACAGATACAATAACCACCTGGGAAAAAGGCTATAACAACTATGGCCCCTGGCTTAAAGAAAAATATAAGGGCCAGCGCGTGTTTAAGGTAATTGTTGATGGGGGCTTTACCTGCCCCAACCGTGATGGCTCCAAAGGTTACGGCGGCTGCACCTATTGCAATGTCGATTCATTTACGCCTTCTGTATCACGTAGTAATCCCGGTATCAAGGAACAGGTTATAGCAGGTGTTGAACGTGCCCGCAAAGGTAACAAGGCCGATAAGTTCATTATTTACTTTCAGCCTAATACTAATACCTATGCCCCAACGCATTATCTTAAAGCGCTATATGACGAAGCCCTGAGCTACCATACCGAAGATATTGTAGGCCTTTCAGTGGGCACCCGTCCAGATTGCATCGACCCCGAAAAAATTGCCTTGCTTGAATCTTATACTGATCGTTTTGATGTCGATATTGAGATGGGTATGGAATCTATTTATAATGACACGCTGTCGCAGATCAACCGCGGCTGTTCGCATGATGATCTGATCAAGGCGCTGGCTATGCTTGAAAACAGCAAGCTTGATGTTTGTGTGCATACCATTTTTGGTTTCCCGTGGGAAACACATGAGATGATGCTGCGCTATGCTGATGAGATCAACCGCCATAGGCATATTAAATTTGTAAAACTGCACCATTTACACATTGTAGAAGGTTCGGTAATGGGGGTAAAATATAAACGTAATCCGTTTAAGTTATTCACGCTTGATGAATATGCTAATTTTCTGTGCGATTTTTTGCCGCTGCTACGCCCTGATGTCATCATCCAACGCCTTTTCGGCCTTAGCGACCGTGAGCTCCTGATCGCCCCAAACTGGCTCCTCAGAAAATCCGAGATCCAATACTACATCGATCAAAAAATTCTTGAAAGAGGAGTAGTGCAGGGAAGCCAGTTTTCAGTTAGCAGTTTGCTGTAGGCAGTTTTTTAGTTAGCATTAGCCAGCGTGCCATTTGCTATAAACAGTAAACTGATTCGATGTTATTACTAATGAGTTACAAAATTGTCAGTCAAAAACTGCCTGCTGTAAACCGCACCTAGCAAACTGCTAACTGAAAACTGGCTCACCCTTTGCCTATTATCCCATATAAAACTTTATTTTAGAGATTAATTTACCAGCATTTTGTCACAAAAAACCGTCTCAAATTACATTCCGGCGTTAACAGGGGTGCGGGCCATGGCTGCATACCTGGTTTTTATATCGCACTACTGTTATTTATTCGACGATAAATTTCCTCACATTGTGCAACGTTTCTTCGGCGAATTCCATATTGGGGTATCGCTGTTCTTTGTGTTATCTGGGTTTTTAATAACATTCAGGTATTACAACAACTTTAATTTAACAACAGACTGGTTCAAACAATACCTTAAAAACAGGGTGGCTCGTATTTACCCTATGTACTTTTTACTTACCATAGGCGCTTTTGTGTATTTCTGGATTACCAACGATCAAACCATAACCAAAGGGTATGCGCACCCATTTGTGCTCATGCTGCTGAACATTACTTTTTTGCGCGGTTTCTTTTACCAGTTTTGGGATACAGGCATTGCGCAGGGCTGGTCGCTAACGGTTGAGGAATGTTTTTACTTTTCGGCACCTATTATTTTCCTGATCGCTAAACGGTATGGTAAATTTTATCTGCAGCCGGTTATTATTACTGCTTTTGCGGTGGTAATGGTACTCATTTTTCGTAACCATAACTGGCACGGTTTCTTTAGCAACTTTACATTTGTACTGCTTTTTACCTTTTTCGGGCGATGCTTTGAATTTTTTGTGGGTGTTCAACTGGCGCGACATATGCTTAAAAAAGGGTTTACGCGTACCAATAAATTTAACTTTACATATTCAGGCTTTATACTGATATTCCTTTGTGTGTTGGTTATGGCTTTTCAAACCATCCCGGCAGGCTGGGCAGCAGGCTTGGAGAGTCCGGTTGGTATTGTCACCAATAATTATTTTCTATGTATTGCGGTGGCGCTATTTTACTATGGATTGCTTACCGAAAGCTCGAAATTCAAAAGCTTTTTAGCAACGCCATTTGTTGAGCTATTGGGAAAAAGTTCCTACATATTTTATTTGGTCCACTTGGGTTATATGTATAACATGATCCGCAATACATTCAACTGGCTCAATGATTATGTGTTTTCATTATATGATAAATGGGGTGTCGACTGGCATTCGCCATTTGAGTACGACTGGCTGAATTTGCTGTATGCGTTTATCATTCTGAATATAATTTCAGTAACGCTATTTAAGCTGGTTGAGGAACCATTGAATCATTATATACGTAAATCAGATTTTCTGATCAAGAACAAACCCCGAAATCCTGAAAATGATTCCGCAGCAATAAAAGCATAAGTTTATATTTATACCAATATGTTGAAAGTGTTAAACAAATATATAATTATCGGGTGCTGTTTAATGGCGATGATAGGCAGCAGGCAGGCTTTGGCCCATTCGCTTTTTGCCGATACCAGTCAGCAGGTGTCAACCGTGCTTATAGCAGGAAATAAAACCGCTACTTTTAACGATAAGGCTGAATACAGCTACGAGGTAAAAAATCCAACGGATAATCCGCAGGTAGGCATCGTATCATACCAGGTATTTACCGAGACAGGTAAAAAACTTAATGCCGAAGTAATTAAAGTAAATATCCCGAAAAAAAGCTCGGGCAAATATGATTTTGAAATAGCCGAACCCAATGCCGGGTTTTACAAGGTGAATTTTATGGTAAATGTATCTGATTATGATGATACTACCCGTCGTGCATTTGGTATCCGCCCCGAAGAACTAAGATCGAACCATGCTATGCCTGCTGATTTTGTGCAGTTTTGGAAAGAGACAAGAGCCGAACTTGATAATGTAAAACCGCAGTTTAAGGTTACTTTATTGCCTGATTCAACAAAAGACCATCGTAATGTGTATCTGTTCGAAATGAAATCACTTGACGGATTAACCGTAAGAGGATATTTAACAGAGCCTATCACCAAAAATAAAAATAAAAAATTCGCTGTGTTGCTTGGTTTACCGGGCTATCAGGTGAGCCTGCCACCCATGTTTGGTACCGATCCGGATTTGGCTATCATCACCCTTAATGTTCGTGGGCAAGGTAATAGCCGCGATGTGATCCATACCATGCGCGATGCTTATATTTTTTACCATATTGAGGATAAAGACAAATACGTAATGCGAGGTGCTATTATGGATTGTATACGTGCGGTTGATTTCATTTATTCGCGCCCCGAACTTAAGCACGATTGCATTATGGCATCAGGCGGTAGTATGGGTGGTTTCCTGTCTATAGCTACCTCTGCGCTTGATAAGCGCATTGCATTATGTTCGGCACAAAACCCCATAATGAGCGATATAAGCAATTTGCAGGGCGAAGTTAACTGGCCATTGAATGATATAAGCAGATATGTTAAGTCGCGCCCAGGTTTAACAATGGATAAGGTTATGCAAAATTTGAGTTATTATGATACCAAAAACTTTGCTTCGTTATTAACCTGCCCAACATTGCTGGGCATTGGTATGCTCGATCCTATTGTGCCGCCAAATAATGCTTATATTGATTATAACAACATGACCACAAAAAAGCATATAATTATATTCAGAGATCTGGGCCATGAAGTGGGAGTACCTTATAAGGCTTATGAGGGCAGGTGGATGCGTGATACTTTTGGATTATTTTAAAACTTGCTATTATTGATATGATATGAAAATTACCAAAACGGCATTTAAATACTCACTTACGGTTGTCATAACGCTTTTAACGGCTTATAATAGTTTTGCCGGCGGTTTCCCCATCCGACCAGGCCGATTGATATTATCGCCATCGGTAAGCTACTTTTTTGCCGATAAGCAGTGGGATTCGACAGGGGTGAAGAAACCATTCGACGATAATGGGAAATTTACATCAATAAGTATGTCATTATATGCCGAATACGGTATATCGCGGCGGTTTAGCGTAGTGGCATTAGTGCCGTATGTGATCAATAATTATAAAGAAACAAATTACAACCAAACATTTTCAGGCTTAACAGACCTGGAAACAGGCATAAAGTATTACCTGGCAAATATCAACTATATCTATTATTTCGCTTTGCAGGGTACTGCTATCACCCCAATGTATAAAAATCCGGCAACGGGCCCTCAATTAGGTTATGGTGAAGAGGGGGCAGAGCTTAAATTATCATTTGCGGGTAGTGGTAACGTATTTAACCGCAGTTATTATTTTAATGTGGATAATGGCGTGCGGCAATATTTCGGAACCGATGGCCCGATACAGGACAGGTATAATGCCACTTTCGGTATAACGCTGGATACAAAATTTAAGGAGCAGCTATCAGCCTCATTCGGCGGTTTTTATACGGAGAGTAATTTTAAGGCTTATAACAAATATAACCCTATCCTAACTAAAGACTTTGCTTTTAACCAGGTATCGCTAAGCTATGGGCATGCCTTTAGCAAAGTACTGTCGCTGTTTTTAACAGGCGGACAGTTCATATCAGGGCGAAACACCGGTGATGGCACCAGTGCTTCAATATCATTTGTATACAGGGTAGGCAATTAACCAGATTTGGTTAATGCGCTTATTTCAGTATGGTGAAAACTATCTTTATAATTAGGATAGTAGCTATCAGAAATATAACATCAGCAATTTCAGATGCAAATTTAAAATCCGCAAAACGCAGGTAAACACCTACTAAACCAATAATAATAGCTATTGTTAATTGTATATAGTGGCGTGGCTCGCTGGCCGCTTCTAATCTTTTATCCATTTTGTAATGTTCAATTGAGTAAACAAAAATAGAAATGTTTGCCGGAAATTGATGAATTGTTTTGAGATTTTATTTTTGAAGGAACGACGTGTGTAAAGGTAGGGCATAGAATTTTTAAACTACCGGACGTATTTTTTTCTTTAAAAACCTTATAGTTAACCATATTGCAACTCCGCACAATATAATCGCCCATAAATTTACCAGGCCAATGATTAGTTCACTAAATAAAAACCATCCATTTTGGATTGCCATGCCCAATTGATTGAAAAATGGCAAGTTATAAGTTGAAGGATCATCATTAGCAACTATCTCTTTATTGATAGTATTACTCTGATAAAAATTCAAGCTTACAACACTGTACTTTACTTCATCATCAATCCTTTTATTGTTTATTTGTTCATCAACCAGGTCGTCTTTTAAATTCAATACAGCACCGGGGTCTTTAATAACTACTTTTCCTTTCTTTTGCTGGGCAACCAGCTCCTGCCTGCTGTTAAATTTTAGCTTTGCTGATAGATAATCCAACGATTTATCCTCAATATCCATTTTCCTTTCATTTACATATATCCCCATCTGGCTAACTGTATCCAAAAAAGCATCAACTTTCTCTACAGGTATCTTTACAGCCATATCAGCATTGGTGTTAAAAGCTGAAATACGCATTACAGAATCGTTATTTAATCGTACATCATGAGTTTGTTCAGCAGTTGAAATCATTTCATGGTGCATTACCATACCATTATATTTAACGGTTAAAGCAGAGATACTCTCACTGGTTTGCTGTACATTTTTCACTTTGAAACGTATCTCGGCAGTTTTTACCAGTTTACTAACCGCAACAGAGGTATCTGCCATTTTAACAAGTGAAGTATCGGAATTGCTGTTATTTATTGGTTCATAGCTTGATTTACTTTTGCATGCATAGAGTAATAGCATGCCTGTCAGCATTGACATTAAGATATTAGTTTTCATTGGTTTGGTTTTTTAGGTTTCTTATTGATACCCAAAAGCATAAAAAGGTAACCCGAAGATAAAACAGCATTACCAAACAAATGTGCGCAGGACTTCCGACAAGAGGTGCGGGCCGGGAGTATGGCAGCCTCTTGTCTTGATGTTTTGGTTTTTGTATCAAGACAAAAGAAATAGGCATTAGCGGCAATTAAGCGTCACCAAGCGATAAGCATAAGGCGATAAGTATAAATCAATAACGCACAAAAAAAGTCGCCCCGGTTTCCCAAGACGACTTTTAAATTATTTTTTAAATAAAGCTTAATTACCCTGCTAATGCAGCCGCACCGCTCACAATTTCAGTAAGCTCGGTAGTAATAGCTGCCTGGCGTGCCTGGTTATAAGATAGTTTAAGCGCTTTTAACAAGTCACCCGCGTTTTCGGTAGCCTTATCCATTGCAGTCATACGTGCGCCATGCTCTGATGCATGTGAGTCTAAAACTGCACGGTATAACTGAATTTTAATATTCTTAGGTATCAGTTGTTCAACTATTTCCTCTTGTGAAGGCTCCAGTATATAATCAACCTGCATAGCATTGCTTTCCTCAACTTTTTCAGGCTTTGGAACAGGTAGCAATTGCTCAGTGATCAAAAACTGCATAGCCGCATTTCTGAAATGGTTATACACCAGTTCAACACGGTCATACTCACCTTTCAAAAATCCCTGCATAATGCTTTCCGTAATTTTAGAAACATTAGTAAAGTTAAGGTCGAGGTATACATCATTATTGTTACCAATAACGTTGAATTTGCGCCTTTGATAGTACTCCTGGCTCTTTTTACCTATCGCTACAATTGATACATTGCCAGCTTTTTGCTGTTCGCTGTATTTTTCGGCAATAAGGTTATTGGCAGTTTTAATAGCGTTAGCGTTAAAGGCACCCGCCAAACCACGGTTTGATGTTACCACCACTACCAATACTTTTACAGGCTCGCGCTGCTGTAAAAAAGGCGATGAGCCATCTTCCAAACTTGCCGAAAGATTGGCTAATAACTCCTTTAGCTTGTTAGCATAAGGGCGTAATTGCACTATCGCGTTTGTAGCACGCTTTAACTTGGCAGCCGAAACCATTTTCATGGCCTTAGTGATCTGCTGCGTTGAGCTTACCGATGCTATCCTGTTTCTTACTTCTTTTAAATTAGCCATTCTTTAAATGTGCAAATTTTAAATGTGCAGATGTGCAAATAACACATCTAATTGTTTGTATTTTGAAGTCAGATATACTGATCTGCACATTTGCACATCAGCATATCTGCACATCAATTAATTAATATTTCCCTGCCAGTTCCTTAGCCATTGTTTCCAATACGCCGGTAATAGAGTCATCCAGTTTGCCTGCTTTAAGGGCAGCCAATACTTCAGGATGGCGTTCTTCCAGTTGGCTTGTAAACTCAGCCTCAAATTTCCTGATATCTTTCACTGGTACATTACGCATCAGGTTTTTTGTACCTAAGTAAATAATAGCTACTTGTTTTTCAACTGTTACTGGTGAATACTGGCCTTGTTTTAATATCTCCACGTTACGCGCACCTTTATCAAGTACGTTTTTAGTTGAAGCATCAAGGTCTGATCCGAATTTTGAGAAAGCCTCAAGTTCGCGGTATTGTGCCTGGTCAAGTTTTAAAGTACCTGCAACCTTTTTCATTGATTTGATCTGCGCGTTACCACCTACACGTGATACCGAGATACCTACGTTAATAGCCGGACGAACACCCGCGTTAAACAAATTTGATTCAAGAAATATCTGCCCGTCAGTAATTGAAATTACGTTTGTTGGGATATATGCTGATACGTCACCTGCCTGTGTTTCGATAATTGGCAATGCGGTTAATGAACCACCACCTTTTACTATATCTTTTAACGACTCAGGCAAATCATTCATTTCCTTAGCGATAGAATCGTTTTGGTTGATCTTAGCGGCACGCTCTAATAAACGGCTGTGCAGATAAAATACGTCACCCGGGTAAGCCTCACGGCCTGGTGGGCGGCGTAACAATAAGGATACTTCACGGTAAGCAACTGCTTGTTTTGAAAGATCATCATAAACGATCAAAGCAGGGCGACCAGTATCGCGGAAATACTCACCAATAGCAGCACCTGCAAATGGTGCGAAGAACTGCATAGGAGCAGGATCGGCAGCACTTGCAGCTACAATGATAGAGTAAGGCATAGCGCCGTTTTCTTCTAATGTGCGCACAATGTTTGCAACAGTTGAAGCTTTTTGGCCGCAAGCCACATATATACAATATACCGGTTTGCCGGCAGCATAAAATTCTTTTTGGTTGATGATGGTATCAATACAAACTGCAGTTTTACCAGTCTGGCGATCACCAATAACCAGCTCACGTTGTCCGCGGCCAATTGGGATCATCGCATCAATCGCTTTAATACCTGTTTGCAAAGGCTCAGTTACCGGTTGGCGGTAAATTACACCCGGAGCTTTACGCTCAATAGGCATTTCATAGGTTTTACCGGCAATTGGTCCTTTACCATCTATCGGCTCACCTAAGGTGTTCACTACGCGGCCAAGCATGCCTTCGCCTACGTTGATAGAAGCAATCCTGTTGGTACGTTTTACTGTATCGCCTTCTTTCACATCATCGCTTTGGCCCAGTAATACAACACCTACGTTGTCTTCTTCAAGGTTAAGTACAATACCTTGCAATCCATTCACAAATTCAACCAACTCGCCTGATTGTACTTTTGTTAACCCGTAAACACGGGCAATACCGTCACCCACCTGGAGCACAGTACCTACTTCTTCTAATTCAGATTCTGACTTGAAGCCTGACAACTGCTGACGCAAAATTGCTGATACTTCATCTGGTCTTACCTCTACCATTTTTTAAATTTTATTTTAGAGTTATGTTTTTACTTATTAAGCCACACTTTGGGCAAATTCTTTTTTCAATTTAGCTAAGTTATTAGCCACGCTGGTGTCAATCTGCTTGTCGCCAACGGTTAATACAAATCCACCGATCAGGTCGGCATCTACTTTTGCTGTAAGCTTTATAGTACCACCTGTGGTCTCCTTCAACTCAGCAATAATTGTATTTTTATTTTCCTCAGATAATGGCGCTGCTGATACTACTGTAGCCTTGATGATATTCTTTTTATCATCATACTGGTTAAGGAATTCCTGCGCAGCCACATATAATATTTCAGCACGACTTTTATTAACCATGATCTTAAAGAAATCGATGGTCAGCTTATTTACTTTGCCGCCAAAAATCTGCTCAAGTATCTTTATTTTCTTATCGTGATAAATAATAGGGTTAGCCAAAACCGCGTTTAACTGCGGGTTAGCCTTTATGGTGCGCACAAAAAATTCCATATCATTATTGATCTCTTCCAGCGAGTTTTGCTCTACTGCAAGGTCAATAATTGCTTTGGCGTACCTAATTGCTACCGTTATTTCTGACATATATTTTTAGTTGAAAGTTGAAGGTTGAAAGTTAAAAGTTAAAAGCATTCAACTTTCAACCTTCAACTTTCAACTTTTAACTTTTTACAATTTCACTTCTTTTAATAATTCAGTAACCAGTTCGTCTTGCTTTTTGCTGTCTTCAAACTGTTTGCGCAAAACCTTTTCAGCAATCTCTAATGAAAGAGAAGCTACCTGGTTTTTAACATCAGCCATAGCAATTGCTTTCTGGTTGTTGATCTCGATGCGGGCTTTTTCAATCATTTTCGCGCCTTCAGCTTGTGCAGCTTCTTTAGCTTCGCCAATGATCTTTTCCTTTACTTTGCGCGCTTCTGATAAAATATTATCGCGTTCAATGCGGGTTTCTTTTAATGATGCCTCAATCTCTTCGCTCAGGCGTTCCATTTCAAATTTAGCAGCATCGGCTTTAGCTAATGCGTCTTCAATAGAGCGTTCGCGTTCATTAATTGCGCCTAAAATTGGTTTCCAGGCAAACAAACGAAGCAATGCCAAAAATATCAGGAACGATATCGTTGTCCAAAAAACCAAGCCTAATTCGGGGGTAACTAACTCCATAATGTATACTTACTTATATTTAAGTGTATTAGTTAAATGTTTCTTTTTAAAAAAATATACCCGGAGCCAATCGCTCCGGGATATTTTTGATTTTTTTAGCCAATCATGGCAACAACCACCGCAAATAGAGCAACACCTTCAACAAGTGCCGCAGCGATGATCATGTTTGTCTGAATTTTGGAAGCAGCTTCTGGCTGGCGGGCAATACCTTCAACGGCTTTACCACCAATTTGGCCAATACCGATGCCAGCACCGATTACGGCTAAACCTGCACCTAGTGTTCCAATTTTACCTACTACTCCTGCTGCAGCTACAGCCTGAGCAATAGTTCCGATCATTCCTGTCATTGTTTTATTATTTATGTATGTGTGTATTGAAAATTAAATTTCGTGTTGTTCGTGGGCATGTTCCTCAACAGCCATGCCTATAAACAATGCGGTTAACATTGTAAAAATGTAAGCCTGTAAAAATGCAACCAGTAATTCTATCGTATCCATAAATACCACAAACACTACTGAAGCTGGTGATACCGCCAATGAGTTGAATATGAATATTAATGATATTAAGCTTAATACAATAATGTGGCCCGCTGTAATATTAGCAAACAAACGTATCATTAATGCAAACGGCTTCGAAATAATACCTATTAATTCAACCGGTACCATTATAATATATAACCAAAATGGAATATCAGGTGCAAAAATGTGTTTCCAGTAATATTTGTTACCGCTAAAGTTAATTACTATTAAAACAATAAGAGATAATGATAATGTTACCGCAATATTACCTGTAAGGTTAAAACCTCCGGGGAAGAATGGTACCAAACCAAGCAGATTATTTATCAATATAAAAAAGAATAGGGTAAGCAGTAACGACATGTATTTAACATGCTTTACACCAATATTGGGGATAGCAATATCATCACGTACAAACATTACCACAGGCTCTATAACTGATTGTAAGCCTTTAGGAGCCTTGCCAGCTCTCTTTTTGTATGATGAAGATACAATACCGAAAATAATAAATAGGAATATCATCCCCATCCACATGCTGACAACGTTACGGGTAATTGAAAAATCATATACCTTGTGTGTTGCATCAGCATTGCCGGCACTGTCAGCAATTTTAATTTTATCTTTAACAACGATGTAGTTGTTTTTGCCCTGGTAAACCTCGCCTTCATGTAAGTTGGCTGATGAAAAAACTTCTAAACCTTTGTTGGTATATAATATTACCGGCAATGGTATAGCAATTGGTTTAACAAGCGGGAGGCTAATATGCCATGAGTGGGCATCACCAATGTGTTCAAAAATTGCAACCTTCGGGTCGTAGGGTTTATTCTGGTCAGAATTGGCCTTTTCTTGCGAAAATGCCAGGCCCGGGATAGCCAGTAAAACGATAAATAGAGCGCATATACGCGAAAGCGTAAATATTTTTGAGTTCAAAATCGACCTTTTTTCCATTTAAAATGAACTTTTTACTTTGAATTTTGGTTGCGCAAGTTACGCAACAAACCGTAGATTTCAAAGACAGTATTTAAGAAATATAAATACATGAAATCAACCACGAAAAACAGCTTTTCGGGGTGGTTTTTTTTGATGAATACTAATACGAATATAAGGCAGGCTAAAAGTTTGAAAGTAGTGGCACCCAAAAAAGCCGCGGCATACATCTCGTTATTTTTTTGTTGAACAATTAAAACCGTCAGAATTACCACCAGGGTTAATACCGATACAAAAAAGTACAGCACCCAAAAGCCCGATACCAGCATATCAGCATTACCAAACCAGGTTAGGAGCAAAGGGGGGACTGCCAGCAGGCAGCTAAATATTAAAAAGGATATTAAAACTTTATATATTTTCAATTTTTAAGTGATTTAAATACGAGGTATAAGGAAATAAATACGCCAATAAGTGCAAGCAAGGCTGTAGCCCATTGTACACTATGGTTCGTGGCTTTATCAATGCGGTGCCCGGCATAGGCGAAAAGGCCTATAACAGCAATCATTTGAAAGGCAAGACCGGTAAATTTTGCTAAACTGTTTGATTCGCCCGAATGGTCGTTGTCAATTTGTTCATTTTTTGGCATCTGCAAATTTATTAAACCTATTGCATACTATTTAGTATTTTAGCAAAAGCTTTTAATAACGGTTTACCTTGAGGCGATCTTCCACATCTTTTTTACCGAAAAAAATATACTTTTTCTTGTTTGTGCTGCTGCTGGCAGGCTGCTCCTTTCAAAACAAAAGTGGGTTTAACCGGAGCATGCAAAACTTAACGGCCCATTATAACATCATATTTAACGCCAACCAGATCCTTCAGCAAAAGCAGGATGATTATGCCCTTGCTTTTATTGATTCATACTCCGAAATATTAAACGTTTACCAGGATACCACAGCAACAAAAACCACCGGACTTGATAAGCAACTGCAGTTAGCCGTTGATAAGGCCAATAAGATCATCAGCCTTAAAGATCAAAGTCATTATATAGGGGATGCCTACCTTATTTTAGGCAAGGCCAATTACCTGGGTGGCAATTATTTTGACGCATCGGAGTATTTCTCGTACGATATACGCTCATTTTCTAAAGAAACTGACCTTGTGCAGGAAGCGCTGGTATGGAAGGCCCGCACCTTGCTTTATCTTAATCAACCGGCACAGGCAAAGCTGGTTTTGGATACCGCTTTGCAAAACATCAACCCAAAAAAAAGTATTACTGCCGATGTATATGCCACAAAACTACAGTATGATATAAACGTGCAGGATTATACCGATGGCGAAACAATGGCTAAACAGGCCGTGCATTATTGCAGCAGCACCAAGCAAAAGCTAAGGTGGATCTTCATTTTGGCGCAGCTGCAGGAACTTAACCATAAGAATGACGATGCCCAGGCTAACTATGATCGCATTGCGGGTAGCAACGCTAACTTTGAAATGGCCTTTAATGCCCAGCTTAACCGCATCCGGATTGAGGATACCCGCAACGGAGTTAAAATAAGCCGGATGGACAGACTGAAAAGCCTATTGAAAAACCCCAACAATAAAGAGTTTAAAGACCAGATCTATTACCAAATTGGGCAAATATATTATGCTGATAAGGATATTAATAATGCCATAAAAAACTACAAGCTATCTATTCGTAACAGCCAAAAAAATCAGAATCAAAAGGGTTTATCGTATCTGAGGATTGCCGATATTGATTTTAGTGACAGGGCAGATTACATCAACGCCAAAAAATATTACGACAGTACGTTAACCACGCTTTCGCCTAATTACCCCGGTTATGCGCTTATTCAAAAAAAGACAAACAACCTGCAATTGCTAACCGACAGGCTGCAAACCATATCGCGCGAGGATACCCTGCAAATGCTGGCCCTGTTAGATGTGAAAACAAGGCAAGCAGAGATTGACAGCATGGTTGAACGCGAGATCTTACAACAGCAAGCCGCCACCAGCACTGCAAATGCAAATGCTAAAAATGCTTCAAATACTGCTTCGGGCACCGTGTTTAACACGCCCGGAGGGAGCAATTTTTATTTTTATAACTCAAATGCAGTGAGTCAGGGTTATACAGATTTTAAGCGCCTTTGGGGTAACCGTAAACTAGAAGATAACTGGCGACGCAGCAACCGCAATGCCGCTGATTTGGTAACTAATTTGAACACTCCTCAGAATACCGGCCCTGCAATAAATGCAGACCCTTTTGCAAAGGGAAAAAACTCGGTTACAGCGGCAAACTATCGCCAGCAAATAGTACAGAACCTGCCGCTAACGCCTGAATTGCTTGCACGCTCAAACCTGCGGATATTTAATGCTTATTTTGATATAGCCAATTTTTATCGCGATATACTGGATGATAAAAAAGACGCGATAGCCACTTATCTAACTATATTGAAACGTTTCCCTAATAACCCTAATCAGGCGGCCGTATATTATAGTCTGTACCGTTTATACACCGAGTTAGGCGATGCCAAAGCTGATATTTACAGAGATAAGCTGTTAAAGGATTATCCCGAAACAGCATTTGCTAAAGTTATCCTCGACCCGGATTACAGCAAAAAAATGGGTGATAAGGATGCGCAATTTAATACACTCTACAATCAGATATATGACCTGTTTGCACATAGAAAATATACTGATGTTATTACCCGGGTTAATACTGTGCAGCAGCAATATCCTGATAATAAATATTCAGCACAATTGTTGTACCTGCGGGCTATGGCTGCCGGGCACCAGGAGCCGGTTGCCCAGTTTAAAAATGATCTGGTGCAAATTGCCACTACCTATCCGAACGATAAACTGATCATTCCGCTGGTTAACAAGCATCTGGATTATATTAATGCTAATTTAGTTGATATGTCGGGCAGGCACAACGCTATTGCTGATGGTGACACTACCGAATTATTATTTACGCCTCCAATAGAAAACCAAAAGCAAACGCCTTACCGCAAACCGGGGAATTACTCACTGTTTTCGCAAACAGCAGATGTAAGGAAGCCTGAAAAGAAAAAAGATCAGGTAAAAAAGGATTCGGCTAAAACCACAGCCACGCAGCAGGCAGCAGTAAATAAACCGGCGGTAAGTAATGCTGCCCTATTGAGTATGTTCTCCATGCGCGATAGCACCGACTATTATTTTATAATAAATATTGCTAACGATAACACTAATCTGGCTTCATCACGTTTTGGTATTGGGCAGTTTAACCGTTCAAATGATAAATATAACGCCATAACTCATCAAATAATGGAGGTTGGCGATAACAACCGCCTTATATTTGTAGGCAGGTTTAACAGCATGGGCGCCGTAAAGGCGTATGCACGGGCCATAATCCCGGTTATGCCAGAGATTATGAAGATACCAAAGGATAAATACAGTTTTTTTATTATTACCAAGGAAAATCTGGATAAATTAGCCGGCAAAAAAACACTGGACAGCTACATCGAGTACTATCAAAACAACTATTAATATGCAAAATAAGCAAGTTAAGCTTTCGCCTCAGGACATAAAAAGATACAACTGGTATATATGGAGAACTGTTATAGGCTGTTTTGTTTTTTTAATATTGCTCATCGCGCTTACCGACCTGGGTGTTTTTGGTGCACTGCCAAGCTTTCAGTATATCGAAAATCCGAAAAGTAACCTGGCATCAGAGATCATATCATCTGATAAACAGGTATTAGGTACCTATTACGTACAAAACAGGTCGAGTATAAATTATAAAGATCTGTCGCCAAATGTGGTTAACGCGTTGGTAGCAACTGAGGATAATCGCTTTTATGAGCACTCCGGTATAGATTTTCAGCGTTTGCCAAGTATTATATTTTTTAACCTTTTAGGTAGTCACCAGGGCGGTAGTACCATCACCCAGCAATTGGCAAAAAATCTGTTCAATGGCGGCGGCAGTCACAACTTTTTTGTTCGCATCACCCAAAAATTAAAGGAGCAGATAATTGCCGTAAAACTGGAAAGGCATTATACCAAGCAGGAAATATTAACCATGTATTTAAATACGGTTGATTTTGGCGCGTATAATACTTTTGGCATTAAATCGGCAGCACGTACCTATTTTAATACTACGCCAGATAAGCTGACACCGGATCAGGCTGCTTTATTGGTAGGTATGTTGAACGCTCCGGGGATCTATTCGCCAATAAACCACCCTCAACGTGCATTGAGCCGCCGTAATTTGGTTTTGGACCGGATGGAAAGGCAAAATTATTTAAGCGAAGGCCAGGCCGAAGAGTTTAAGGCAAAACCACTGGGGCTTGATTTTACGAGGATAGATCATAACGAAGGACTGGCCCAATACTTTAGGGCGGTGCTTAAAAAGGAGATCCAAAAAATAATGGAGGATAAATCCATTGCTAAACCCGATGGTACGCCTTATGACCTTGACCGCGACGGCCTGAAAATATACACTACTATTGATGCCACCATGCAAGGCTATGCCGAAGAAGCGCAACGCACCTATATGCGCAGTTTGCAGGCTCAATTTAATGATCATTGGCGTGGGCACAGTTTATGGAAAGAAATTCCGGCCTTTAAACAATTGCTTGACCAGGGGATGCGCCGGTCTGACAGATGGAAGGAACTGGCAAGTGAAGGCAAGACCGATGACCAGATCGTAGATAATTTCAATACGCCTGATACCCTGAATCTTTTTACATGGAAAGGTGATATCGATACCATAATGAAACCTATTGACTCTATTGTTTATTGCAAGCTGTTACTGCGCAATTCACTAATGAGTATGGACCCTACAACCGGCTATATAAAGGCATGGGTAGGCGGTATAAATTTCGAGCATTTTAAATATGACCAGGTAAAAGACGGTACAAGGCAGGTAGGTTCAACAGCCAAACCCTTTACCTATGCTGTTGCAATTAACAGTGCCTACTCACCCTGCATGCAGGTAGATAATGTGCCGGATACTATTTATTACGATGGTACAAAATGGTGCCCCCGTTCAGGCAAAACAGAAACCAGGCCTGGCTTACTAACTTTACGCCAGGCATTGGCCTATTCACAAAACTGGATCACTGCGCATATAATGAAAGAGGTTACCCCTATACCTGTTGTGGAGCTTATTAAAAACATGGGTATCACCAGCCAGGTGGACCCGGTGCCATCCATTTGTTTAGGTAGTTTTGATGCTTCAGTATTTGATATGACAGGTGCTTATTCCGTATTTGCAAATCACGGGATATGGACACAGCCCACCTTTTTATTGCGTATTGAAGATAAGAACGGAAATGTGTTGTATACCAATCATACCCAGGTAAAACAGGCCATGAATGAGCAAACTGCTTATGTAATGACTTATATGCTGAAAGGAGTTATTGAATATGGTACTGGTGCAAGGCTGGTAAATAAATATGGTTTTACTAACCCTATTGCGGGTAAAACAGGTACTACTGAAAATAATTCAGATGGTTGGTTTATAGGTATTACCCCACAACTGGTAACCGGTATTTGGACTGGCTGCGAGGACCGTGCTATACACTTTCGCACTGAAAGGCTTGGCGAAGGTGCTAACACGGCACTCCCCATTTTTGCCTTATATATGAAACAGGTTTATGATAACCCAGCATTAGGTATTAAAAGGAATGTTGATTTTGATCCGCCAAAAGGTGGTTTAACAATTTCTCTTGATTGCGACCAGTATAACCAACAAACTAAAGGCACAAGTGAGGCAGATACGAAACTAGAGTATTAATGATTGTTTAATGGTTCACTTGTTCATTGGTTGAATAGTTCAATAATATTATGAGTTATTATAATCTTGATGATTTGGAATTATATCAACTTGCACAAATTTTTGGTAATGAAATTTGGGGTTTGATTGCCAAGTGGGATTATTTTGCTAAAGATACTATTGGAAAACAAATTGCACGATCCGGTGATTCTATTTCAGCTAACATTGCTGAAGGATATGGAAGATATCATTACAAGGAAAATAAGAATTTCTGTTACTTTAGCAGAGGTTCAATTATAGAAACAAAAGACTGGCTGAAGAAGTCGAGAGATCGCCAGCTAATTACTGAAGAACAGTTCAATATACTATTTGAGAAACTTCAAACTATTCATCTCAAACTAAATGCGTACCTGAAATTTATTGGAAAGTCACATGCTGACAAGAAAATTATACAATAGAACAGTACCAATGAACTAATGAACAAGTGAACCAATGAACTAATAATGAACTTTGATTACAGAGCAGCATTAAAGAATGTTCCACATAAACCGGGTATTTACCAGTTTTGGGACAGTGAAAAGGAACTGATATACATTGGTAAGGCCAAAGATCTGCGTAACCGGGTTACATCTTATTTTAATAATCCGAATGTAAATGCCAAAACAAAGGTTTTGGTATCCAAAATACGCGACATCACGTTTACAATAGTTGATACCGAGATTGATGCATGGCTACTTGAAAATAGCCTGATAAAAAAGCATCAGCCCCGCTATAATGTGATGCTGAAAGACGATAAGACCTATCCCTGGATCATCATTAAAAATGAAAATTATCCCCGAATATTCTGGACGCGCCGCATCATCCGCGATGGTTCCAAATATCTGGGTCCGTATGCATCGGTAAGTATGATGCACAACATTTTAGGGTTGATAAAAGAAACCTATCCGTTGCGTACCTGTAACCTGCCACTCACCCGACAGAATATTGAGAAAGGAAAATTCAAGGTTTGTTTAGAATACCAACTGGGCAACTGCAAAGGCCCTTGCCAGGATTATCAGACCGAGGATGATTACAGCCATAATATCAGTGAGATAACAGATATTCTGAACGGCAAAATTGGCGGTGTGCTGCGCGAATTAAAAAGCGACATGGAGAATGCTATAAATAGCATGAACTATGAACAGGCCCATAAACTGAAAAGAAAGTTCGAGCTGCTGGAAAATTACCAGAGCAAATCAACCGTAGTAAACTCATCTATTACGGATATTGATGTGTTCAGTATTGCATCCGAGGAGAAATATGCCTTTGTGAATTTCCTGAAGATCATGAACGGCACTATCATCCAAACACAAACCATCGAACTAAAGAAACGCCTGGATGAAAGTGATGAAGAATTGCTTACACTGGCAATTTCAGAGTTCAGGGGGCGATATAACAGTCATTCCAAGGAGATCATTGTACCATTTCACATTGATCTGGATGAAAACTCAAGCCCGATAAAATTTACAGTACCTAAACTGGGCGAAAAGAAAAAGCTGCTCGACCTATCACAAAAGAATGTGCAGTTTTTTAAAAAGGAACGAATAGATCAGTACGAAAAGCTGAATCCCGAGATCCGCACCGATCGTTTGCTTACTCAAATGATGAAAGATCTGCGCTTGAATCAACTGCCGCGGCATATTGAGTGTTTTGATAACTCAAACTTTCAGGGTAAGTACCCGGTTTCGGCCATTGTGGTTTTTAAAGATGGTAAGCCATCTAAAAAAGATTACCGCCATTTTAATGTGAAAACCGTTGTTGGTCCGGATGATTTTGCCACAATGGAAGAAGCGGTTCATCGTCGTTATCGCCGTATGTTAGACGAAGGCACTGAATTACCGCAACTCATAATTATTGACGGCGGCAAGGGGCAATTATCATCAGCATTAAAAAGCCTTAAATTATTAGGGATAGATAAACAAGTAACCGTTATAGGCATTGCTAAGCGACTGGAAGAACTCTATTACCCTGGCGACCAGTACCCATTATATTTAGACAAAAGATCAGAAACGTTAAAGGTGATTCAGCAATTGCGTGATGAGGCTCACCGTTTCGGCATTACTTTCCACCGTAAAAAGCGGGATCAGGGTACATTAGTTACGGAACTTGATCTGATCGATGGTATAGGCAAAACCACCTCGGGCAAACTGCTAAAATATTTCAAATCTGTAAAAAAGATCCGCGAAGCATCAGAAGAAGAACTGCGCGAAGTAGTAAATACCAAGCAGGCTAAGTCAATTTTGGAATATTTTGGAGAGAAGAAAACAGAGGCTGGCGAGTAAGGGTATAAATTAAATAATTTTTTAAGTAAATTTGATTATGAATTTACAGGCAGAAAAACTGAATATTTTGCAAGCCATTATGAATACTAATGATGAAGGCCTCATAATGAATGTTAAAGCATTTTTATCTGATAGGAAATCTGATTGGTTTGATGAACTAAGTGAGGGTCAGCAAAAGGATGTTTTGGACGGTTTGGCCCAGGCTGACAAAGGCGAAATAGTTTCTCATGCTGAAGTAGTAAAGTTATTCGGGAAATGGGGATTGAAATAGTTTGGACAAAAAAGGCTGTTCAAACATTTGGTGATAGAATTGCTTATTTATAGGAGCACTGGACAGATAAAGAAATATTCAATTTTACAGCCCGCGTTAATGGATATTTGAGTTCATTGCAAAGCCAACCCTTAATGTTTCGCAAATCAGCGAAGTTAAAGCATACTCATATTGGTGTAATCATTAAACAGGTATCTCTCGTATACCGTATTAAACCCAAAAGCAACATGATAGAATTAATTGCTTTTATTGATAACAGGCAAAATCCTAAACGGCAAAAATATTAATGGTGATTGGAACGATTGGAATAAAGTGAATTTATTTAATGAGTTTCTTCAAGTCGACAGTAGTAATAATGGTATCTATTCCTTTTTTAGCTAAACCTTTAGCAAGCATTTTATCTCCAGTCCATAATTTGGCATTAAGCTCAATTCCGAGTGCTACAAATGGTGTGTCATCTTCATCAATATCTTTTGTTAATTCAAAAGCTTTTATCCATGATTGTTCGCTGATTTGCTCTTCCGAAACAAAGTTTATAGTTGATAAAACCAACTCTTCAATATCTAATAGATCTGTTTGACTAAGCTTGGAGTAAGCTGCTATTTTCGATGCGTATCTTTTTAGTTCTTCTTTTAGGAGTTAGGGTGCAAAAAAGGTAAAATCATCCTGTACATTCATCAAAATTTCCCCAATATCAGAATGAGGATTTAATAGCGTACTAAATACAATATTAGTATCAACTATTAATTTCACTTAATAAACTTTTCTTTATTTTCAGCCCACCAACGTTTTTTGGATTCATCAGCAAGCTTATTTGCTTGCTTTTCTGTACCCTCACTTTTTCTGATAGCTTCCTTGTATTTAAGGTAATTAACTATCCGTTGAAAGCCGGTAGTATCAATATCGGCTGGCAAGCGGAATATAATTTCATTATTTGTTCTCTCAATCACCATATAACAAAAATAACAAAAATTAATTAAGAAATTATTTAACACCCTATTGTAATGGCTTCCTCAAAAAACGTGTAACTTGTATCGTGTTAATTTAAACCGATTCAAACATGAATACACGCCGCGATTTTATACAGAAATTAGGGATCTCAGCTTTGGCCCTGCAATTGGCTCCCGTTTCGGGATGGGCTTATAGTGAATATAAAAATAACGAACCTTATGATGGTCCGGTACTACGTGTGGCCATAATGGGCCTCGGCAGTTATGGAACCCGCGTTGCGGAATCAATGCAAGCTTGTACAAGAGCTAAACTGGTCGGCGTGATCAGCGGCACGCCTTCAAAAATTACGGCCTGGCAAAGTAAATACAACATCCCAGATAAGAATTGCTATAACTATGAGAACTTCGATAATATAAAGAACAATCCTGATATTGATGCCGTATATGTGATAACCCCTAATGCGCTTCACCGTGATGAAGTGATCCGAGTAGCAAAAGCAGGTAAGCATGTGATATGTGAAAAGCCTATGGCAGTAAATGCTAAGGAAGGGCAGGAGATGATCGATGCCTGTAACAAAGCGGGTGTAAAATTATTGGTCGGTTACCGGATGCATTTTGAACCAAAAACATTGGAGGTTATACGGATGCGGAATGAAGGCGATTTCGGTAAAATTATGTTTTTCCAGGGGCTATGCGGCTTCAGGATAGGTGACCCTACGCAATGGCGGCTGAACAAACAACTATCTGGCGGCGGTTCAATAATGGATATTGGTATTTATGCCATTAATGGCGCGCGTTACATGACCGGCGAAGACCCGATTTGGGTTACTGCACAAGAAACTAAAACCGACCAGGTAAAATTTAAACCCGGCGTAGATGAAACCATCCAGTTTCAATTCGGCTTTCCGAGCGGGGCTACGGCATCATGCCTGTCGAGCTATAATATGAATAACCTGGATCGTTTTTTTATGGATGGCGAAAAAGGTTATGTAGAGATGCAAC